>OMLO01000632.1_pt1 | contig 23989 bp, 25 predicted proteins | sample 1674811 | NCBI WGS metagenome assembly OMLO01 (sample SAMN06265003, study PRJEB25207) | coral metagenome | isolation source: Coral host | place: Mexico:La Bocana,Puerto Morelos, Mexico | collected 2008-11-13
GGACGAGATGAAGAAGGAAGAGGAAATGAGGAAAGAAAGGATGAAGAAGAAGAAGGAAAAGATAAGGAAAGAGAAAAGGATGAAAGAAAGGATGATGAGAAGGAGGCTGAGGAGCCTCTTCGCGGCTCAGATGGACGAGATGAAGAAGGAAGAGGAAATGAGGAAAGAAAGGATGAAGAAGAAGAAGGAAAAGATAAGGAAAGAGAAAAAGATGAAAGAAAGGATGATGATAAGGAGGCTGAGGAGCCTCTTCTCGGCTCAGAAGAAAAAGATGAAGAAGGAAGAGGAAGTGAGGAAAGAAAGGATGAAGAAGAAGAAAAAGAAGATAAGGAAAGAGAAAAAGATGAAAGAAAGGAGGAGGATGATGAGGAGGCTGAGGAGCCTGGCGACAAGACAAGTGAGGAGGAAAGTGAGAAGGGAAGAAAAAAAGTAAAAAAGGAGAAGAAGGAAGATGGGCTGGTGCAAGTGAAGGAAGAGCTGGTGAGTGTCAGCGACGAGTCTGGGGAACCGACCAGTCCGGCAGATGATGCCATAGAAGAAAGGAAGAAAAAGGATGAGAAGAGGAAAGAAAGTGAGAAAAAGAATGAAAAGAATGTGAGAAGAAGAGATGATAGTGAGGAATTGGAGAAGGAAAGGAAAAGGAAGAAAGAAAGAAGGAGGAGGAAGAGGAGCAGCTCGTACTCCTACACGAGCTCCTCGTCCACTTCAAGGAGGAGGAGGAGGAGGGGCAGGAAGAGGAGATCGAGGTCTAGGCGAAGGAGATCACGATCGAGGAGGAGACATGGCCGACGACGCTAGAGAGATTGAAGAAAATGGAGAAAAAAAGTGCTCACTGAAAACTCTGGGATGGTGGTAAAAAAAATATAGTTATAACTCTCCCAAATATATAGAATGATATACTGTAACATATTTGTGCTGTTTCTTGCATATTGGTTTTGATTTCGTGTCAAAGTACAGTTTCAAGAAATCTGAATATATCGTATATAAATTTATATACATATAGAGGTTGGAAGTCACTGGGATGGGAAGGAGGAAATTTGAGAGAGGTACTTGAGAGAAACATGAGGGTAACTTGAGAGAAACATGAGGGTAACTTGAGAGAAACATGAGGGAAACTTGAGAGAAACATGGTTAGCTTGAGAGGAACATCCTAAACCAGATACATAGCTGTTTTTCTCTTCGGAGCTTTTTGGGAGACTCAAATCATTTGTGATCTAGCTTTCAGCGCCCTTATATTTAGAAAATGGTCAGTAAGATGCGCAAACCTGCAGCCTCCTCCACCAAGAATGTCAAGAAGGTGATGAAAAAGAAGGTGATGAAAAAGGTGATGAAAGTGGGTAATGAAGCCAGGTGCATCGATTACCAAGAAAGGACATGGTCAGAGTGGTGTGACTACCTCTTGGACGAGTACAAAGATTATAAGGCAACAGAAGAGGGTTTCCTTGTTCGCAATCGCCGTACTGGCAGGCTAGGCTTCAAAATTCTTTATAGCATTGTTTTTTTCTTGTTTCACGAGTTGGGGAGTTTGTTTGAACAATTGTTTTTTTGGAAAATTTACCTGATTTAATTGATTTGTTTCACACCCAAAAAGGATGGAGAAGTATCGTGTTGAATCCTTTGAGAAGTACCGCAAGGAGGTCTCTCACTGCCATGGGTGGAGGAAGGTGAATGACACCTGGATGTGGAAATATAAGTGGGTGCACAAAAACCACCGTGACGATGTCGACGCCTGCCTTGGCAACCTCAATTAGAGCCCTTAAGAAAATCTTAAGGAAACTTTGATCTTCAACTGAAAGCTTGAGGACGGATGGAAAAAATGAGGGTGACTTGAATGACATGTCTAGCACATATAGTAATTCTTTTATGTGAACCACTTTCGTTGTGATACCCTTTTCCCATTGATGATAACGCGCAGTTCCAAAATGTAACACCTTGAAACTTGATTGTTTTGGTCAATGTTGAATTTCCAGTGAGGTGTTGAAGGAGTTTGCAAAACACTCAAAAGTTTGAAGTAACCCTCAAGTCTCTCTCAGGTAACTCTCAAGTTTCTCTCACCTCCACTTTTGCAACAATGACGTATCAATCAAACCTAATATATTGTTATCATTTTTGTCTTGATAGTGTTGAAGTTAGTAGGGAGCAATCTCCACTTGATTGCACTTTGCCAATTGATAGCCACCCAACATCGCTTACAACAATATTTCCTGAATCTAAAATCTACTTATCCAAAGTCCAGGGAATGAAAGTGACATGAATGAATCAAAAGCAGGTCCCTATATTCTTTGTTTTCACAAGCCCTAACTGTTGACTTTACTTCAACAATTTCACCGACACAACAAGTCTTTTTTGATGGTTTAATGACTTTGTTTCTGATTAGCTCACTGACAGTGAAAGGCCACCCAGGCTCTCACTCTAGTTTTTGATCCACCCACCATCAAAGAAATGGGAACCGTGGTACAAAAAAAAAGATTGTTCAAAAAAGTTTAAGAAATCATGGTCGCAGTTTGGTCGAAACTCTGTCGAAGTTTCGACCCCCTAGGGTCGCAGTTTGGATCGAAGTTTGGTCGCAGTTTGGTCGCAGTTTGAAAGCATGTACTCACAAAACACTGTAAATACCAATACTTTGTAAACTTGTGTATTTGAAACTGCGACCCTACAACTTGAAACTTCGATCAAACTGCGACCAAACTTCGACCAGTAGGGGGTCGAAACTTCGACAGAGTTTCGAGCAAACTGCGACCCCCCTTTTCAACATGTTGGCATCACCATCATTTTTTTGTTGATTCTTTTCCACTGACCATGTCAAAAGTTGTTGAGACTCTAAGACACACATTCCAGTTAGAAAAGTTTCAGCACCATCTCTGTTAAAGGACTTTTATCTCATTCACCTGTCAGTTTTCAGAGAAGCTTGATGGAAACTTGAGTCTTGAGAGAAGCTTGAGGGAAACTTGAGGGTAACCTGAGAGAAACGTGAGGGACACCTGAGAGAGACACTGCAGGAGTAGGTGTATGGGAAAATAAGGTTTAACTACAACTACACCTATATATTTTGTTGTTCAAACAGGTGCATCAGGTGTGATTATTTCCAATCGCTCGCATACTGGAACTCTTGTGTACAGACTTTTGTACATAGAATGCCTGTGTTGAAGAGGCCATCGTCACAGGGTGTGGAATCTTCCAGGAAACGTCCTGCTAGTACCATTGCATCCGTGGTGGCTGAGCTAAAGGACAAGACAAAGGAAGATGCTACAGAAGATACCGAAGGTGATGTTCGTCACAAGGGCAAAGGTGAAAAATTCAACAAGTTACTTCGTTCTGGGCAGCTGCCCGCACAAGTAGTCCATATGTGGGAGCATGGTGCAAAATCTTCAGGTATGGGGGAGCGTGCCTACAAAACAAAACTTGTCAACTCTCTCATGAAGCAACAAAGTGATGGCTCTTACATTGTTGATACAGATTGTCATATGTATCAAAGGTACCAGGAAGTGTATGAGACTCACATGAGCCGTGACCAACAGAAGGCAGTCCCCCGAGGCATCATGTTGGCAAGTTACTTCCACGGTGACGAGGCCTTGATGAACAAGTCCATCGCTTCAGGGGAGTTGAGCTCCACCAAGGACCCCAAAAGTGGGGTGGAGTTTCTAAGCTTCAGATCTCTCAAGATTGAAGACATCAAGGGCAACACAACCAGGGAACAGGTGGAGAGTACCAAGAAGCTATCCAAAGGCCAAGCTTTGGAGATGACAGCATTGATGAAGAAGCTCAAGTGGAACTTCAACTTTACCAAGGTCATTGTTTGAAACCACTGCAACCACCTTCATTGGAAGTTTTTCAACTTGGGTGTTGACATACAACTTTAAAGGTATGAAAAACTTGTATGTATACAAAAACTGAACATGTCAACCAAAGAGAGAGAGAAAGAGAGATAGGGATAAGGGGAATATCTCAGGTGTCTAAATATACATGTGATATGAGAGTTGAACTTGAGTGACTTATAGTGAGAGTGGTAGGACCTGAGGTTTTAGGGTATTAAAATAACCATGAGGCGGACGAAAAAGCGTTGGATGCTGGCACTGTCCCCAAGAAGTATGGCGCTTTGCTTGAAAAGGCCAAGGATGCAGTCCAAAAGCTGCTCAAACAAGGTGGTGCCTTGATCAAAGAAGATGCCCTCAAGGAGAAAGTGCCCAAACTCAAGGAAGGGTACAAGATCTTGGCAAAGCACATGGGGAACTTGGAGAATGTTCTTACCCTCGAGGATTTACCAGATGGGAAGGCAATGACCAAACAAAACATGGACTCCTTCATTGAGACGATCGCAACGGACGTGGACACATGGAATGGGGAAATGCAGTCCTACCAGGGGTTCCTGAAGGCTAAGAAGTGATGGTTTTGATAAGATGCTGCCTTGAGCAAGCAGTTTAGCTTTGCAGTATGACCAAGTAGCATGTTTCTCTTTTTGGGGCTGGATTGAAACTCCACACCTTAAAATCATGTCATAGGTTAGTACCAAGTACGCATTGAACCATACTAGATGTTTTCTTTTTGCTGAACTCTAGTCAAAGTTGTTTCAATGTTTCAGGCATTTTTTGGGACATCATGGAAGTGCAATCTTGGACACATGCGAGGCTAGATCTTTTTGAAGAGACAGTTCTGCATTCAAGGTGAATTGGCTTTTGGCCTCAGCCATTGCTTAGGATATCGTGCTTTGGCTGTCATCTGTGATGCATTCTTGTGAGAGAGACATGGATTAGCTTCAACGTTGGGAGCAAAACAAACATTGTGTCACATATGTATCCCATGGTTTTCGAATCTAATATCGGTGCATGATCTGTGCATGTGGATTGAAGTTATAAGGCGTTATGATGCTCTACTGTTGTAAGACTATAGGCTGAGGAAAGGGGATGAAGGTGACTTGCAAGTAACTTGAAGTTAACTTGACAGTAACATTTGAGGGCAACTTGAGAGTAACATGAGAGCAACTTGAGAGTAACATGAGAGCAACTTGAGAGTAACATGAGAGGAACACACGTTTGAAAAGCATGAAAGAGAAAGGATACAACCACACCTGATAGCAATGTTTTACTGCAATTCAGCACTGTAGATTAGGTAAGTTTTGGCTCCAGCATTCCTACTATATCAAATTCCAAATATCCTGGCATAATGGATGTGCTAATGGCCCTTGCGTTTGGGGAGTGGCTTTGGGGCAAACTGTTCCAAGGCAAGGATAGAGAAACTAGGAGAAACACTGCGCTTATGTTGGGTACCATGCGGGATGTGTTAGCGCGTGTGTGCTTACACCTTGGGGAGCGTCAGTTAACTGGTCCATTGAGAACTGCTTGGAAAGCAATGTACACTGTGCAGCTGATGAGCATCAATAATGAGACCACTTGGTCCCGTGAGATTGCAGAGTCCTACGACACCTCTTGGTCACCTGTTGCGGTGGAAATGGGAAACCATGCAGTCCCCCGTCCCATCTTTGCAGTGCATTCGATGCCCAACAAAGAACATGTGAAAAAGACTTTGAAGGAGGTTAAACACGTGCTGATACTGGCTGTAGAGGAATTTGCAAGTATGGAACTAGATCTTTGCTTCTACATAACACAGGCCTTTGATTCTGTTGAGGACATTCTGAGTGTTTTAGAGCAACGATCTTAGAAACAAATCATGCAGTGTTTGACACTCTGTGGTGCTTGTATATATGCGTTTTTGATGCACATGCTTCTGCTGCTTGTGTGAAAAAATATTGATGTGTGCTCAAGGGTTTGTATGGGAGTGAGAGGGACATGAGGGGGACACATGTGAGAGAGACATGTTTGGATTGGATGCGGGTGTGAAGACGGTATGTGGGAGAGACACATGTCTAATGAAACAATGGTCGACATAAAACTCTGCAAAGCCAAAGTATTTTCCCAATTGATGTCATCCTAAACAGTTATATCTCTCACATTCAGATCACAGTTATGTTTATCACTTCTATCTCATTAAATTATTTGATGTAGGATCTCTCAATTATCTCTTACAAGTATCTCTCAAGTTTCTCTCACAAGTATCTCTCAAGTTTCTCTCACAAGTATCTCTCAAGTTTCTCTCACAAGTATCTCTCAATTCCAGTCGTTTCAAAATTATGTTTGTGGAAGTATCAGCTACTGTCAACTCAAGTGCCTTTCAGGTCAGCGGTAAACATCACATTATCATGGTATTTGCAACATTGTCAGTCTTTGGGTTTAAAACTTAGAAGCATGAAACAACGCAAACAGAACCCCCAAGCTCCAAATCTATTGTGAAGAGACCCAACACTGCCAATTTGGGATGGGAAGGACAAACATTAAGAATGTTTTTGCGCACTGACTTTAAGCAGGAAAAAAACACTGAATAGTACAGTATGGAAGCCCCAGAGCCCAAAAGAAGGCGAAGAGGAGGAATGAGGCAAAGACTTGCCAGACAACAACTCGAAGATGGGTCTCAACCTGAATCTGCTCTAGCAACACTGCTGGTCACTTTGTTTGCTTGGGGCGTATTCAGCCCTCAAAGGGTACAAGAAATAGCTCATCTAGCAATCTCTGACTTTGATAGGGCCAAAGAATCTGGGAATGATCGAATTTTGGATGATCTTCGAGGTTTGGCATCTATAGGAACCTACGGTGCGCATTCTGGGAAGTGCCATAGTGATCTCATGAACAAAGTGGGCAAGATCAGTAAACTTCCAGAGCCTCTACAAGTGAAGATTGATTTGAAACCACCGATGAACACTGCAGTTCAAGGTATCCTATTGCCACATGAAGTTTTCAATGCCATCTACCGTTTCTATCCCAAAACATGGACTTCTTCAATTCTCCCTTCACTTGAACGGATGAGACAGTTTTGGGGGTCAGTAAGTGGCCACCCACAAATGCAAAACCATCCTCTTCTTGAGCGAGAAGGCTACAACCAATGGACAATCCCAATCGCCATCCATGGGGATGGCGTGCCCATTGTAGGAATCGGCAAAGGGTGGTCCCGCGTAATGACCCTATTCTCTTGGTATAGTTTGCTAGGCCAAGGTGCAACATCTGACCTCTTGATTTGGGTGTGGGGGGTTTACGACAAGCTGCTCACTGGAAGCCTTCGTGAAGAGCATGGCAGTTTATTTCAATTCTTCAAAATTTTGCGTTGGAGCTTCATGGCACTTTGGGAGGGAAAGTGGCCCAGTGCCAACCATGAAGGAAAAGAGAAACTTGATTGGATAACAATGTATATGTACTATCCACCCTTTTTTTTCATGGGCCTGCACTGAATGTATTGCAGTTTTTCCCTTCTATGTTAGTTGTTTGGGTTAAAAAGTCCTTTTTGGGAACAAGGTTACAAGAGTGTTTTCTGAGACTTGGAATACACAAGTGGTTGAAGTTAACACTTTTCCCTGATGTTCAATCAATAAAGGTCCCAAAAGGATACAGCAAATGCACCTGTTATGCGTACACACATTGTATTGTTGCACTTGTTTCCTCTTAACTTCAAAGCACAATGACTATTGCTATAGTTGTTTTTCTATTTCTGTTGCAGTTTGTTCTAATCAAGTATGGGTTGTTTGGTAATCATGACTTTTATTCGCTATCAACCACATCCGCAACCATATCCCCAGATCCTGCCCAAGGATCTTGCACACTAGTAGTTTGAGGGTTTTTTTCTACCAAGAGATACTGAGAGAGCGACAACAAACCAAAATTATTGAGAGGTACCCTGTTGGTTCACCTGAACGACTACGCGCTGGGACGTGGTTAGCAGGAGGGTACTCAGCTGTTCTATTCGCATTGACGGGTGACTTGGACTATTTTTCCGCCATGCTTGACCTGCCTAATTGGTCATTGGTAAGCGGGCCATGCGTCTATTGCAAAGCTACTGCAACTGGTGCTAATACATGGACGGATTTTAGGGATATAGCACCTTGGAGGGCCACATGCTGGAGTGCAAATGAATGGAGGTCGTGGGAAGGTAGGTCGAGGTGTCCGTTATTGTCCTTACCGGGAACATCCTGTTGGAGTATTTGTTATGACTGGATGCATAGCAAGTATCTGGGGATGGATATGTACTTATTCGGCTCTGTCTTAGCGATCTTGGTACAAATGATCCTTCCCGACTCTGAACAGGAGAACTTACAAGCAGTCTGGCAATTTCTGAAGGAGCATTTCCGTGTCAATCGAACAAAGTCCCCCTTTCGCTATTTGAACAGGCTTACTATGTTCATTAGGAGGGGTAAGTTCCCAAAATTACGCGGAAAAGCGGCCGAAGTGCGCCACTTCGGCAAAGCTCTGAGCGCCCTCTGGATGTCCAAGATGAATCCTTTGTTGGAACTGCATCGCAAAATTTCATTGATGCTGCGGTTGAATGTTCAACTAGAAGACATGTTGACTGAATATGCCGAGGAGTTCTCACTACCTGCTGGCCCTGCTTCTGACTTCGAACAGGCATGTCGTAGCATGCTTCTACTTCAGAACGAAATTGCAAATCACTTCATTGAGGAGGGATTACAGTACTTTGACGTCACGACAAAAAGCCACTTTGTTCAACACCTGTCAATCCTTTCTTGTCATGTGAACCCCCGCCTCATATGGGCCTTCCGCGGTGAAGATCAAATGAAAAAATTACAGACACTGGCTCAAAGTTGCACCAAAGGCAACACTCAAGCCCAAACTAATTTGAAAATGGGCAGGCATTACAGGCTAGGATTGCATCTCCGCTTCTACGACAAGGAGAAATTGTGAAAAAAAGGTCGATGAAAAAAACAGTAGTCCTGTGAGCAAGGCGCATGCAAGTTTAGATATATGATTTCTAAGTATAGATGCTCTGAAATATAGCAAACAATGTTTCCTGTTTATACATGTATGTGGCTCCACCTCTTTCACATTCTTGACGTGGAGAGTGACTTGAGGGATATTTTCGATTCTAGTTCTTTTTTAAAATCACTTGAGAGTAACTTTTTCACCTCCAAAAGGTTCCTCTCAGGATCTCCCAGGTAGACTCTCAGGCAAGCCCTATATGCAGTGTCACTCATGAGAAGGCTTAGAATTTATGTTCCATGTGATTCTTAAATCTCCTTTACTAGTAGCACTCACAAGTAAAACACGAACAGCTTTCTACAGCATGTTTTTCAAAGGAAAGATCGACTTTGTGAGAGAGTGAAACTCTTTGTTGAAAGAAGTGGGGTTGGCATGTGACATGTTTAATGAAATCGGAGTATGTTTGGGTTTTTTTTGAAATCTGAGTCATCGATTCGATTTGAAAAGTCCTCTTCAAGACAATGCGTGATTGCCACCTGTATAGCTGTATTTTGCAAATTCTCACTTTTACCCTTGATGTATGAAAGGTTTGAGTGGTTTTACTGGTTAAGTGGTGGATGCTTAGTCACAATGTGATGGATGTTATGTTCCTTGTTTTGGGGGTTGAAATGTTTTTTTGCATGGGTGGGAGTGAGAGGGACATTAGAGACATGTTTGGAGGGGATGCGGGTGTGAGACACATGTGTATATACTGGGACAATGGTGGACCTAAACTCTGCACAAAGCCAATGTGTTTTCCCAATTCATTTTATCTCTCATGTCATCCTAAACACTTATATCTCTCACATTCAGACCAGTTATGTTTATCACTATCTCATTATCATCTGATTTAGTATCTCTCTCAACTCAAGTATCTCTCACAAGTATCTCTCAACTCAATTCAAGTTTCCATCAACTGAAGTTTCTCTCACAAGTATCTCTCAAGTCAAGTATCTCTCACAAGTATCTCCCAATTGCAGTATAGTTTCACGATTTAATGTCAGATTTTATGTGCCTTCACGCAAGTTTGTGGAATCTCATGTCAACTCAAAAAAAAGTAATGAACTGAGAAAGTAAAAATTCAAACAAATATTCACTCCTTTGTTATGATCCATATAAAGTCAGCACAATGAACCAAATATGAAAGAGAACATCTGAGAGAGACTGGGGGTCGCAGTTTCCCTGGTAGGCGTCGCAGTTTGGTCGAAACTTCGACCCCAAAAAGGGGTTTGAAAATAGTCTATTTTTTAGAAAATAGTTAAAACACAAATAGTCTATTTTCAGCCCCCCAAAACTAACTATATAGTCGAATTGTTGCGCAGCAAAATTGACTATATAGTCAATTTTCCCGCCCTAAAAATAGATCTATTTTGGGCCAAAAAAATGACTATTTTCAGGCCAAAAAAATAGATATATTTTTAGGAAATAGATATATTTTCTAAAAATCTATCTATACAAGGATTTTGACTTAGACGGTTTATTGGGAATTTGAATTTTCTTCCAACTCCCTGCCCTGCTTCCTCCCCTTGCTCCTCTTGCACGTTTGCTGGCCGGGCAGGCAGTTGCTGGATCTTTTCTGCAGTGGCCTGGCCCGCACTGGGGCCACGCCCCTATTTCTTGTCTCCTTTTCACCCACCCTTGCCCCGATTCTTCGGGCAATCTTTGTTTTGGTGGTTTCCCAGACAGCGCTGACAACGATGTGCCCTGTTGTTCTTGCACTGACCTGGGCATGAATCGGGGGAGTCCCCCTTCGCGAACGCATAGCAGATTGGTTTGCCATCTTGCGTCGAGTGAAAGAGCCCTCCCCATTTCTTTGGATGCTCTCTGCTGTTCCTTTTGTCTTGGAGCTCCTTCTTTGCCTTCTTGCTCTCCTTGGACTCCGAATCCGCCGAGTCTGCGCGGGAGCGTTTCTTCTTCCCGCTCCTTTTCCTCTTCCTTCCCCTCTTTGGTTCGCTTCCACTTGGCTCTGCACCGAGAGCTTTCTCCACATTCCGCAGAGACTCTTTGGCCCCATCTGAGATGGGCTCCAACGAGGGCTGTGGGATCGACTTGGATCTCGCGAGGTAAGCCACTGCGGGCCTCCTCACATTTGAGTCCCAATAGTGGTGATCCAACGCTGCCGCTTGGAACACCCCATCCCATGGCCTCGCCGGGTCGTAGTTGATCTCCACTGGGACCTTCCCTGCAGCATGGGACCTTGCCAGTCCTCTTCTCAAGTGCTCGAACCTCTCTCCTCGCATTCTGTCTTCTGCTGGCATCAACAGATGCCAGCACTCCGGGTACTCCAGGCAGAGTTCCATGAAGGCCTCGAAGTACTGCTCCAGCGAGTGTGGCTGCACCACTAAAGGTGCTCTGGTCACCAGCCCCACTGAGCCGGTTGCTGCTGGAGCTGCCGTGGTGGTCCCGGCCGGGTATCGGAGCATGAAGAGCACCGCCCTGTAAACCTTGAAGCATGCCTGCCATGCTTGAAGGTTTGGTGGTCCTGGAATTTCCGCAGTCTTCCAGGTACCATCCGGCTGGAAGGCAAAGCTCTTCATCTTCATCGTCTTCTGCATGCGGCGACCAAACGGAGTTAGTATGGAAAAATCCGCGTACGGTGCTTCGTCCCGGACAACTACCTTCTCTTCCATCGCCACCACCTGAATATCTGTTGGTTCTACCTCCGGCAAAGGATCCGAACCAGTGATTTCCCGGTGGTTCTCGTAGTATCCCACCAGCTCGGCACGGCTCTTCATCTCCACTTCTGTGTCGTCTGTTTGGTCCAACACTGAGGAGATCTTTACCTCTTTGCTGAAGGTGTCGTTGCCACTGCTGCCGCTGGCACACCGGCCGCTACCCCGGGCACACCGGCCCCTGTTCCAGGAAAACCTCCTCCAGGTATTGACGTGGATGTTGCGTTCGTAACCATTGGGTCTACATCCGCCAGCCCCATGACTTGCCTGGCTACGCGCCACACCAACGCCAACTGGATGGTCTCCGTAGCGTTCGGCTCGCGAGTAGGAGAGGGGTCCCCATCGCTCGGAGGTGGACCGGAGACTATCCGCAAGTCTCGGATAGCCTTTTGCATCACTTCTGCGGGCATCATGGCCAGGATGCGTAGCTCCCGAGGCCCACCCAACGAAGCAGAAAGCCTGTCCCACACTGGGGTTTCCAAGCCAGCGAATCGCACCACTGCTGCTATAGTGGTCAAAGTTGGAACTTCGGTGTCGGAAGCCAACAATGACATGGCGCATTCACTCCTGTTTTGGACTGAATGGGAAATCCCGGACGCTGACTCGTGGTGGGCTGGACAGGAGTGGTCTCACCCCCCCGGTGCAACGGCACACTGACCGAAGACACCAACCACAGCAAACACCACACCCGAAAACCAGGCTCAACACTCCGAAGAGGAGGATCACAGGAGCACCGGATGGGGCGGATGTCTGCGCAAGAGGCGAGTGCACCACCAAATCCATAAAAGCTTGAGGTCACTGCCTCCTACCCTTTCAAACCACACACTGGTGGCTTGAGCCAAAATGGCCGGGTGGAGGCATTTATCACAAAACCATTCTTTTACAAAACAAACTCATTTCAACCTAACGGGTCACTCAAGCAAACCTAAAAAGGGGGGGCCCCTTCCCCCCCCAAAAGGAAACGTTCGCAACCGGGTCCCTTTGTTCCTACACACCAGAGGTGTTCCACAAAAAACTTCCGTTGGCAATGCACTTGGATGTGTTTAGTCATGAACTACATTGCCTCTGGCTATGCTTCATGTCAACACCCTGCAACATGGTGGCCTTCTACCTGCGCCGGCCTCTTAGTTTTTCTCTACCACCCTCCAGGCAGGAATCCTCCAGATCTAAGGCTTCGAAGCCTGTCAAGATTCAACTTTCTCGTTTTGCTGGCAGTTTTTTTGTTGCTCAGCTATCGCACCCAACCGCCCAGCACGACTAAGCGGCTGGCCAAGATTTGAAAGAAAAACTGCCTGCAGCTATGCAAAAGTAATCCGAGCCTGATTACTCAAGCACCAAGCGTAACGAAGCAACATCTAGTGACTATGCTTTCAGTGAGAAACGCGTCTCACCCTTCTCGAAGAAGCCCACGATCTGATTAGCTGCAGCCACTCCAGCATTGTCGTTGGCCTCTGCAGTCTGAGCACCCATCTTCTTCTTGGTGAAGATCAATCGCTTGCCAAACTTGTCCCCTACAGCTGCCTGAAACACAGCTGTCTCAACCATTTTCTACTGCGTCTCGCTGTGGTAAAATTAACTTTCCTTCCACTGTTTTTAGATTTTTCCTTCTTTCACTGTATCTCTTCCGATCATTCTTCAATTTTAAGACCCTCCAACTTAAAGCATCTTAAAGCTACTGTACCGCTGACGTATCAAACTAGCTCAAACTAGCCAACTAGTGTATCAAAAATGTATCAATGACTTTTTGACATGTCTTTGTCTTGGCCCCTGTCCCCTGTGTTCATTTCCGAAAAATGTTTTGCTTCATTTTGCTGTGCAACGCAATGAGACTACATCTTGTCAACCCGCAACCATGCCAATCAATCAGCAATCGTCAGCCACCTAGCCTTGAAAGGCTCGATGTCTTTGGGTGCAACGTCGCAAAGGTAGCAAAAATCCGTTCGGGTTTTGAGAACGTCCAGCATGTCTGCCTCATGCACTACTTCCACCCGAGCTGTGTTGATCAAAGTGCCACCCTTGGGCATCTTTGACAGCAGGTCCTGCAGGAAAACCACAGGAAAAACATGGCTTGCAGTGAAGTGATCATCTTGCATATGTCACTAAATACAGCTGACAAGTATTGACGAATACACAAGTGATTTGAAAACCTGACAACCACATGCTGTTGCAGCATGCTGCAGCGTCTATAAAGTCTAAATGTATGAAAATATAATACATTTACATACGTATACAGAAAATGCACAGCATCATCCACCCACCGAAAACAAGTGAGTTGTTTACCACCACGCCTTGTTGATGGAGGCCTTTGTCTCATCCGTCAAAGGAACATGGAGGGAAACATATTGATGTTCAAAAAGACCGGCCACTGTTGCCACTGGCTCTGCGCCCATCTCCTGCATACACAACTTTGACATCACTTGATTCACTTGATCTGCAAACATTCATCCTGGATGATCATGTGATATCCAGTATATTGATATTATGTCATCTTCCACACATTCCATTGCTTCACATGGTGCGAGTGAATTTCAAATAGAAAGCCTACTCTCACCGTCCCCACCTTGATCTTGTCTGCAGGGATGTAGGGATCATAAGCGAAGCTTTTCATGCCAAAACCTTGTGCCAATTTGTGAACTGCTCGTGCCACTGCACCAAAGCCGTAGAATGCGATCTCACGATTCACTAGTTCGAAGCCACTGGTGCCATCGAAGTTGTTTCTGGCGCTGACGATCATCCTTTGGCAAAACATCTGTGGCATCTGTCAAAACTATCCAAATTTTGGTAATAACTGTCGCAGTGGTGCATGGCTCAAATGCGCAAATAATACCAAACAGTCATCATCAAGATAAATAATAAATACGTAACGTCCAATAAATCATTGTAACTCTACGTCACTTGCATGGTGCGCCGCCATGCTACAAACTCAATACAAGATTGGATGACATTGAAAGCAATAAATAACGCTGTGTATGATAGTTTACCTATTATAATCTATTATATATGATGTGGCAAAAGGACTTTTGGGACTCCGTTGATGCATACCACTTGGAAGGCGTGGAATGTCTTCTGCCAACAGTACGACATATGCTTCTACAAGCTACATATTGAAAGCGCGAAAGTACCTGCCCTGACCAAGCATCATTCCGAAGACCAGTTCGGCAACAGCGTTGGCATTTTGGCCGGGCGTGTTCATGGCAACGACGCTCTTGGACTCGCAAGCTTTCAAGTCAATGTTATCATAGCCTCAGCGCTGTCAACATCTTGTAACATCTTGCTTGATCGCTTGACTAACATTAATTGAAGTGAGGGGTCTGACTGTTCTTTGATTCCTGGTGTTGATTTTTCCATCCACAGTGACAATCAAACAATCAAACACAGGTGAATTGAAGCAAGCTGCCAGCACCAGCACGGACAACAATCTTCAGCTGCTTGGCCTTCTCAAGAACGGCTGCATCGACAATGTCGCTGCGGATGATCATGGCATCAACGCCTTCTACAGCAGCCAAAAGGTCGTCCTTGCTCTTGTAGTTCTCCAACTTCCTGCCCAGTGCAACAATTCTATTTTTGGAACATCCCTGCCCAATGCTACAATGAAAACAAAAACTTGACAAACACACTGTCCACGATTTGTGGCATCCAATCACATTCAATCCATTTGAACCCTATGATCTGATCCCAGAATTATTCGTCCCAAACCTTTCAATCAATACAAAAGGAGAATGTCTTTTGCTTTGCTGCCATAGAACTTCAAGGTGTACTTGGCGTCATTGACCACACTTTCAATCTTCGCAACGGCTCCCGCCGCGAAGGCTTTCTCTGTTGCCAAGAGCACAGTTCGGTTCTTCCCGGCTTCTCCGGCCATGGTGCTGTGCAGGATGCTAGAGGGATAAATGGACCAAAATTGGTTCTGGCAAGGTAAGTTTTGAGCAACCAACGATCACATATCATGCCATCAAGTGTTGCAGAACCCGCATCCAGGTGAAACAAATATGTATTGATAGCAACAAGACTCCCCTAATGCATTCACTCAAAGAAACCCGCCCAACCTCCCTAAACCGGCAGGCAGCGCTCGCAGCCTTTTTATTTTCAAAACGGTGGTGGAAGTCGCAGGTCCTCGCACTGGGATCCTTTTAATCCCCTGCGTGGCCTTGGTTGCACCTAGGCTCACTGGCCACAACCTGGATGCATAGCACCGGGCACCCTGCCAGCATCCCATCCGGATCCGTGCTCACTGGCACCTGCTTGACCCACTCCATTGACTTCCTCCACCCTAATTTTCTAGCAGACCTTCGTCCACCAAAGCCGGTCTGCACTTTGTGCAAACCATCAGTGCATCTTTAATTTGCTCCTTTGAAGTGAGACCTTTGGCTAACCGACCTGCAACTCCCCATCTCCACAGACCACACCGGGTCACCCAGAGGACGGGGCTATCTTGCCAGTCTGGACTATCTCTTGGCGCTGTGGCGTGCACCAGAGAGGTGGCCTTGTTCATCACCATCGGCGGCTTTGCCTCCAGCTTGAGTTCGTCCACCAGCACCTTCAGCTCGTCATAAAGAGTGCCATGCCTATATGGTTCAAAACAAAGATTTGTTGTATACATATATTTTTTGTATAAATGTATCCTTAGAAAAGAAGGAAATCTATGGAAACCTCACCGCAGTTCATATAAACCAAAAAGAGTTGAACCCATGTAGCCCCACACACGTCGGGTTTCACCATTAACTGGAATCCAGCCTGAGGATGGTGAAGGAGCTTGAGACAACCATGAAGGCAATGGAGGCTGACTACACTTCCTGTGCAAAGATGCAAGGGGAAATGGCATTGATGGATTCGGCTATGGATAAGGAAGGGCTTTCCAGGTTCTTTGGTGTGAATGAAGTAAAGGTTATTATATATATGTGTATGTGGTTTCCTTTTGGATGTTGTATAGGTTTTCTGATGCTTTCTCGCTCCCAGCCATCAAACTCTTGAAAAGTGTTACTTTCCCTGCCCTTACTGACTCGGTAAATCTTCCTACGCCTATGGATGCAACTGGTGGCAGTGATGATGGTGGTGATGATTCTGAAGAATGGCTAGCTGAACTCCTTGCATATAATCGACAAGTTTTTTGGTTGTGCATTCAGCAAGGTCTATATAGACAAGTTTTTTATGAGGACCCCGAATGTCCAGCTTTATCTATATAGTTCAGTTGTGATCATTGAATTTAATGTTTGCAAAAAATGAATTTTTATAGGTCAAACAGCCTGTTTTTTTCAGTCATGTGTATGCAAATTTTAGGGGTCTTCAATCCTGGACAACATGACACCTGTCCATCTTCAGCGTCAAACCTGCCGAAATTGGCAGCGCCTAGTCAGTGACGAAGTACTTCAACAGCCTCGGACGTTAGAAGTCTTTGAAAAGATCTACGGTGATCCTAATTTAGAGTTCCACCTGCCTGCCAAGAAAGCACTACCTGGTGCTGTTTTGAAACATATCTACAAGTTCGTGGAAGATCTGGTAGCACGTGAATATCCACTTGTATACAAGCTGGGCTTTACTCATGATGCGCAATGGCGCTTCAGGAACCCGAAATATGGTTACTGTCACGACAAATTTCACAAATGGGAAAAATGTACATTTTGTACATGGGAGCTGAATCTATTGCAGCTGCATACATAGAGGCAGCTGCTATTCAGAAATTCAAGGGTGACTTGGTTGAAAAAAATACCCCCAAATCCTTTTCACCTGGATTTTCATCAAACCTCTGCGCTGATTTCATTTTGGTCAACATCATGGTTATATACTTCTGGAGAATGCATTTTTGAGAACGATTTCGGTTGTAGACATATAGAACCAATTTTGTTTGAATTGAAGTAACCCATGGCCCTAATGAAGTTGAAACTTATGGGAATATCATCAATGAATGCATTCTAGGAAACATGTTATCAAAAACATGTCATTGCCTCCAAAAAAAACTTCTGAGGATCAAAAGGTTGCAAGAATATCAAGGACGGTGGTGACTCTGTGATGGATGCTGGTCCCGACATGGGACCCTACATGGTTTATTGCGTTTTTAGAGGGCTGAAGTGCCCGCCAATTCACTAGGGACCATCCATGTTTAAAGCTTGTGGAAGTAAAAAAGTTCGCCCCAGAAGGATCTATACTTGCAGTTATATGGGCATTCATATAACTGATTCTTTACACTTTGACGATCAAGTGTAAATCAAAAATATAGAGATGTGCGATGAGGAATCTTCACTTGTACCCATCCTAGGTTCAAGTCCGACTTTCTGAACCTCAAGAAGAAAATCCAAGACCCGCCATTTGCTGGCATTATATGTCAATCTTTTACCTGGTTGGATTATGTGTGTGTTCTTGTTTGCATGTTTTGCGTATACATGTTGCATATGTTACCACAGGAAAAATTCAGATATCACAAATATATACATTTTTTTTTGGGGGGGGGGAACCCATCCATCCATTCCTGAAGGTGCTCAGAGTGGGTTGCCAAAGAGCCCAAGTGCAGGCAGGGTTTAAAGAATTAACATATATACATGCTCATGGATTCAACCAATGGTAAAGTGATCTCAATTCGATCTATAAAGGTATATATGCTGAATTTATAGCAGTTTCTTCCTGTGGGCCCCCAGCCAGTGACAATTAACCATCCCCAATTTAAGCTTTTGTCAGGCAGTTCATCGCTGAGATCAACAAGGCCCGAAAAGCGAATAAGACGGCTGAGACCACTGCTGAAGAGCCACCTGCCGATGAAGCTGCTGAATCTGCAGCACCTGAGAAGCCGAAACGTATTAAGAAGCGTAAGGTGGCCACCCCTCAAAATGAGGAGCCCCCGAAGCGTCGAGTCAGGGGCAAAGCCTCTGCTTGATCTTGTTTGGTATTTTTTTGCCTAGAGATGATCGATATGAAGCTGGAGTGACACACACACATGCCAAGCCTTTTCCACGTACATATTTCGATTTAGATGTTCAACAAATTGAGTTGCTTGAGAATCTTGAGTCTTTTGATGCTCTTGGTGGCCACATGCCACTATATGTTTAGACCTGAAAAGTTTTTAACCAATTGTTATTCATTAGTTCTTTCTTTGAAGATCATGTGTCAAAGTCTGGCTGTTCCATGACATTTAGCATGAATTGGTACCCTTCAGTGTGATATACACACTCTTCAATTGAAAATTATGTGCGCAATTTGTGCTTTGCGGTGCTCCAAGCTTTCAATTAAAAGCTTGGGAAAACATGGACGAGGATCAAAAACCCCTGACAAAAATGGTGACACCTACGCAGTTCTTACCACTGCTTGCGGTAAGGTTATGTATATATATATATATATAGTTGAAACTTAAAAATTGACTATATAGTCGTTAAATCTACTTTGGTGATATTCAGATTCTTTGGTTTCTATATAGTCACAGTTTTGGTTTTGGTGGATTGAACCCAACTTCTTTGCGTATTGCCAGCCAGGTCCCTCCTTCACTGCCAAGAAGCTTGCATCCGATGTTGGCCGTGGTGAGCCATGGCTATGCAGGTGGATCGTTTGGTTTCTTTCCTAAGGAATGTCAATGTTGAATGTTACCATTTTTATGTAGACCACAGGAATTCCCGATAAAGTTGAATTAATGGCGAATCCTTTTGGAGTAAGAGGTATATAGGTCAATTCATTTGTATAGGACGTCGATCTGGTCTGTGTCCGTTTGATCCTAAGGAGTCAACATGTAAAAATGCAATGGAGACCAGTGCCACAGTCATAATGGATACTGGCATTGCATGCCCTGTACTGCAAAAGCTTGCTACATCTTCGGAGAAACATTCTGATGCTTGACATGGCTTTTATATATACCATTTTTGTTTTTAGACCATTGATCAATTTATTGAGATCGTGGTTGGTTGTTTATATACTGCATTTTTGTCTTGTGTTTTTTCAACATGGTTAGATCGCTCACAAAACCATATAAGGAAGAAATTTGTCACAAAGCATTTAGCAAACATGGACTACGACTCGATGTTCCAATCAGCTACTTGGATGTTGGACTTTCAAGCCCTCTACCAGTTCTGAAACCATCAGACTTCTTAAAACTGGTTGACGAAACAAGAAGTTGGGACAAGCTATGTGGTCAAGCTGATCTTACGGTTGCTGAATCAATGTTCGAATTGTTTTGGAGTCGGTATGAACAGTTATACCCAAACTTTGGTATTTTCAATCTGGCACGCCGCAAACAAGTTGACCTTCATCGATGCTGTCCCATCTACATTCATGGTGATGAAGGCACCCATTACAAAAAGTCTGCTATCATGGTTTTGCAGTGGCAGGGAGTTTTAGGAAAAGGTACCGCAAAGAATCAGGTAGTCCAGCATGGGGTGAATTCTTTGGGGCATACACTTCGGACTCGACTTTTGATCGGTGTCATGACCAAGGACCAAAGGGTCTGCTGAAACAGGATACTTTTTTCAAGATCCTTTTGATATATAGGAAACCCTCAAAGAAAATTTAGAGCAATCAATGCTATTTGATCTATTTGATTTTCAAAAGCTCCTATAAATCCTCATGTTTGCAACATGTAACACGTGGGCTGGATTTACCCCTGTAAGGAGATGTATGGTGACGACAATTGTGTGCTCGAAAGCTTTTATGACCGAATAGTCGAAGACTTTCTTTTATTGAGCTCAAAGGGAATTATCCTTTCAGATGGTCGGCCTTTCTGGTTGATCCCCCTTGGCATCAAGGGGGATTGGCCTTTCCTAGAAACTAGGCAGATTTTGTATATTAATTGTTTGACTGGTTTTTCTTCCTGCAAATATGGGTGTGTATAAATTGATCTCTCAAAGGGTATCCTGCCATTCCTTTTGCAACCAAGGCAAGTGCAGGGAGGCTAACACGGACCTTCAGAAGAGGACCAAAGGCTGCTGCGTCAAAGCGTGGGGGCGGTGGAGTGTGCCATTTATGCCTTGCAGGACAACCTGGGTATGACTTTGAAAATATGACGCTTATACATGCATCATATATAACAAAAGGATTTGTTTTTGGGTTGAAGTATAGAGACTTTTCCACATATATATATTTCCAAATATCCCAAAAAAATCCGAGGAGTGCTTACCCACCCTTCATGGAAACCTTAGATGAAGTGGATCCTTGGGACCGTGAACCCTGCTTCCTTAAGCTTCTACATGATGAAGGCAGCAAAGCCTCTTTCTTCAAACCGGATGTTTGGCATACCATCAACTTGGGGGTCGGCCGCAGTTGGATTTCCAATTGCATTGTGATGTTGATAGGGGCTTTAGATGACCTCAAATCTATGACACAAGATGAAGTGCTGACTTTTTTGTCTGAAGACTACGTCCACTTTTGTGAGTCATCTGATCCTTGGAAATGCTGAATGTTTTGAAGGTTTTCTTAACCACCTCAATTAAGGATATGAATTCTGAGTTTGACAGTTTGATATGTGCATCTATATATGTTTCCAACTTGTTTTTGTTCAAAAGCCTTTACAGAATTTTTAGACCACAAAACTTGAATCCATAGTGAAAATCCAAATGAAGGTTGTATAAACGGATGTTCCCACATTTCCTTCAAGTATACCTGCTGCACCCGTGGTGTTGTGATTCCAACCAAAATGATGATATAGTGTTCGAAGATTAAGGTATATTCATAACTATATATATATTAACATTTCTCCATTTGAACGGGTATATATATATATATATTTTTTTTCTATATGCCTGCTGCCCCTGTGGTGTTTTAATTTAAACCCAAAATTAATATAATAGCATTATATAGCCAGCTCCCTGCAACAAAGCTTAAGGTACCGAAAAGAACAAAGTACGTGAGGGCCATCACGAAAGCTTTGCTGGGTTGGGATTCTGGAGTTGGATCTTCGCCAGATGGCAAATGGACAAAGGGAGCCCTGACGACTACTTTGGCTATTTGGTTGTGTGATTTTTGCCAAAGGCGTAGTTTGGAGCAAGGGTCGGATGCTAGACTTTCCCTAGCTTCAAGTGGCACCCGTGCACTGAATGCAATGATGAGATCATTTTATGAACAAGACTTGTGGTTGAACAGGGCCAGTAAGAATCTGATTTTGAATGCTGGTTATCATTTTCTCCAAGCAGGTTCAAAGCTGGCCTTGTTGAATTTTCGGCTCCGGAAAAATTTCTTTCCAATCACCCCCAAGCACCATATCATGTTTCATGTTTTGAAAACCATCGAATGGCAGGGGGACATCCATGCCTACGCATGGAATCCCCTGAGTGAATTTTGCGCCCTAGATGAGGATTTCATTGGTAGAATTGCGAAAGTTTCAAGAAATGTAAGTCCTCGATTGGCATGCCAGCGGGTGGTGGAGCGGTATTTGCTTTACTGCAGGGCCATGTGGTTTAATGATTTCCCAAAACGCCTTTCAAAGAAGGGCAAAAAAAAATGCAAGAAACGTGCATGTGCAAACTGATCTATATAGATCTACGCAATTAAGATTTTAGAGCACTAGCATGGAAAACACTTCCTGGAGGGAAAAGCAAGGACAGCGAGCAAGGACGGCAAGGCCGTTGTGGAGTTAGCGGAGGGGTGTTGAAAAAATGAACATGTTGCTTTTTAATATGCATGTCAAATATAGGTTTACAACATGATCATGTTATATAACATGACTTCAATTTCTCCAGTGTTGGTGGTACAAGATCACTAGTGGATAATGATAAAAAACCTCCAAGTTAAGAAATTGTTGAAATACCCGTTCGAGTGTTGATATACCCGTTCGATTGCTATTCTCCCAGAAATTTGTGCAAAAAAAAAATTAGGGTTGAAATTGCAACACCACAGGGGCCGCAGGTATATATAATTATATATATATTGATGCGATAAAACAATGCAAATCATTTTGTTGTTGATTCCCCACTGAACTTTGGCATTCTTTGGGTTGGCATTTTGGCAACCCCTCCAACAACTTACTTAGTTGGTTCGCATCAAGGACACTACCCACGTTTTGAATCTGTTTAGTGACGATTACCCTCCCTGAAACTAACATAGCACCTGAAAACAATCATGAGTTTTGGTCACCCAGATTTGATGTCCATACCAACCTTCCATCTCAAGACCCTTTTCGTAGGTTTTTGTTTCAACCCCTAAAAACCATGGGTGTTTTTGATGTTCAACCTTCCTTGTGTCCCCTCCAAAAAAAAGGTACGGACATGGTTTGAAGCCGGTGATCGTGAAGCCGGTCAATTCTACGAAGAAACCCTTCCGCACCACCAAAGATGGCGTGATCTCCAGCCTTGTGGGCGGATATGAAGAGTTTCCACAGGAGCATTTCGGGAGTTGAAAGTCAATCCGGTGTCATGTTTTTTTGTTCGCAAAGGCTACGTAGTAAATGTGAATTCTACAATGTGTGTAGCTGTTATATGTTACTACAGCATGGGTATTATGTCACCATAACTTACTCTAATTACACCTATGTATCTTGTATGCGAAGACTGTTGTTATAAACTTTTTATTACCTTCGAAAGTGCAAGGAATCTTACCAACAATCTCAACACCCCCCAATTTCGTCGAGGGGTGATTTGGGGTCCCATGCAGCAATCCCTTGGAAACCACGGCATAAATGATTTTGAAATGTTATGACGATTTGGTATTATTACAAGTAACGCACAAAGAGGGGCATAGTGAATAGCATTGAATAGCCACTTTCATCCATGACCCTACATCTTCATGTACTGTGATAATGATTTGTGTTTGCAAGGATTGATTTATTTGATGGTCCTTGTGACCTAAAGGAGCACTTTGCGGGCCACGTCCTCACATAGTAGTTGCAGAATAATTTTCATTGTTCGCTTAAAGGGCGAGGCCTAAGATGTAATGTATCCCGCGTGTTTGAAACAATGTGAGGGATCCTAAATCCATCGCTCTCCCGAATAACATCATGTTTTTCTGGTGGTTCCGGAATGTGTGAGACATCCCTAACCACAGTAGAAGCTGCGTGTTTTTTGTCATATTGAGCAACTGTCAAAGCCCTGACATTTCATGATTCTGCTTGGTTCATAATGATCCTTAGTATGATCCTTATATATAATGACTTTTTATATATATCCCTATAAAACCGGGAAGTAATCGGGAAGTACGTTAAATAGCGTAAATGATAATCAGGTTTTTTGTCACTGCTCATATTTGTTCCTTGGTTTAGCAAAAACCCCTCGTCACTTGAATCTCAAGTTGCCAGTTGCTCGAATGGGCACCAGGATAAAGGTTTTGTTGCTGGTCGCCATTGGTTACTTGGCAACAAAGCTCTTCCCAGACATTCAATGGACGGTATTTTTACCTACATTTTGTTTATGTTTATGGTACATCATCCATGTATGGTATATATTTTCCATTATTTACCCACATTTTGCTATTTTTTTATGGTAAATGTAGGTAGATATACCATACATTGACTGTTTGGACTCAGGATGCAGTTCTTGTTCAAGTTGACCTGTTTTTTGTTGTCCAATTTAATGGGCTTAGATTATACAGTTACACCGTAGTGGAAGGATCGATGGCTAGCGGCTA
>OMLO01000634.1_pt1 | contig 23944 bp, 23 predicted proteins | sample 1674811 | NCBI WGS metagenome assembly OMLO01 (sample SAMN06265003, study PRJEB25207) | coral metagenome | isolation source: Coral host | place: Mexico:La Bocana,Puerto Morelos, Mexico | collected 2008-11-13
TTTTGCATGAAACGTTTTTATGTTTTCGCACCGCTGCGTTTTTTGCATGAAACGTTTTTATGTTTTCGCACCGCTGCGTTTTTTGCATGAAACGTTTTTATGTTTTCGCACCGCTGCATTTTTTACACCGGTTTTTTCTTAAATTTTTCTATTTTCATTGGGTTGCTCTGCCTATGTACCATCTATAGCCCTTCTGCAGGCTGCACCAAGCGTCATGGATGCACCGAGTTTTCCCATGCGAGATGACTGAGCTGCATGCGCTATAGGCCACGCACACATGCCAGCAGTGAACAAACGCTCTAGCTATATGACTTTAAGAGCCTCAAAGCATGGAAAGGGATTTGGGTGGCTTATAAGCCAGCACTGTCCATATAGCAAATTCCTTTCTCTATACAAGTTGCGGCCGGCGGCCCCAACTTGTACAATGCGGAGTGGCATGAGTTTACTGATATCATATACATTAATAGCTTGCACATATCTAATCTAAATATAGATATAACTATAAATATATAAATATACATAGATATATTCTACTACATTCGTTTTTGCGTGCAACTTGGAGGCATCCCAGCTTTAGCTTTCCAAACAGAGAAACAAGTCAAAGTTCAGATACATCAAGTTTGGAACAATGAAAACATATCGTTTGCCATGGTCAACCGAAATTACACGACTATCATTATTTCAAATAGGTTTCACATACTCAATTTGGATTTGTCAGGTCATGTGAACTTACTGTGATTATGCAACACGCAAGGTAGGAACTCTATAAACGTAGGTGTCCCATTAAAAAAATATTGCAACTTGTCACAACATATACATGTCCACCAGTGTACGTGTACTTGTAAGTGTGTGAGGTGCAACTGATACCTTTTTCCGGTATTTCCGTCCCAGGGTCTCTTCTTCAATTTTTCCCCCAAACATCACCACTTGTCAGTCCATTCCCATCATCCGTTGTTTCGTTTGATGGAGAGATACAGCTAAAGTTAAAATGTATCTCTGGAAAACCCTGGTGGTCAAGGTCTTTCCATGGACCTGGGTGGCTATGCATTTCACCCGGCCTAAAAAGCTCTCTTCCATAAACGTTGAAAAGAGTTTTAGTTGGTTCAACTGCAAACTTTTGAGGTCATCTGCAGTATGAGCCAAATAGTGAAGTTTTGGTTTACATGTAAACAGCAAAAGGTCATTTTGTTGACACCAAAGGGCCAACCAAGCATACCCTTTCACAAAGGTCCAAAGACACTGCGAGGCTTCGTCCGCGCAATCCTTTTCAAGGACTAGGCCGTTTAGACTTTGGATTTCAGTAGCTCTCGAAAGCCCATACAAACATTCAGCTAGTACTTGCAATGGTACATCGTCACATCTTAAGTTAGCAACCTTCCGTGTCTTTGTTGCCAACCAATAGACCATCAAACGGATATGTGACGCTTTGTATCTGGAAGATAATTCGGCATAATCATCACCACCATTCAAGCTAGCAAGCGTAAGCACGGGCTTTGCGGGAAGATACAGCCTCAGCCGGTTTTCGGCCATGGACTGTGGAGATCATGTGGAGCAGAGGCCAGGCATACAAACAAAACAAAAACATTGGAACCAAGGGACCCTTGTTTTGCACATGCTTGGTGCATTTCGAAGTGGATGGCGGCCAATACGGAATCCCAATCATCATTGGTAACATCGCCCCAAATTCCTTTGGTGATCATAAGTTTGAGTGCTGAAGCAATCAAGTCTCTTGCAACCCCAAGGTAGATGTTATGCATCCAGTCATATGAGATAGTACCATGTTGGAAACCTGGTATGCTCAAGAAAGGGGAAAGTTCACCACTTTCATGGTCCACATAGCCAGCATGGTTGAGCCTGGTCCATCGCCAGGCTGCTCCAGGCGAATAATTTCTACCACTCATTGAAGGGTGGGTCCCTTTGCCAACTGATGCTAAGCATGAGTCACATAACCTTATTTTCAAAATCACCAAGGGGATATAACTAAAAAGGTTCAACACCAAAATACTTTCAAACATTCAATGAAAAACCAAAATACTTTCACACATGCAGGTCGAAGAGCTTGGCACACAAGTAGTAGCGGCTGAACTCATTCAAGTACTTGCGAGCTTTGAGATCAGCTTTCATTGCAAAATAGCATGCCCTTAGAAACCCGATAGAAAAGTTGGAAATATTTAAACCCCGGATTTTTTGAACATTGGGACTCATTTGGGGCCTTCCACATTTGGGTGCTTCAGGAAAAACCTAAAGGTTGTTGAAGGGGTTTCTTTTACAAAAAAATCCATTTGCAATGTGAGTATCTTCCACCCAAGAGCTAAAGTTTTTCCAGCCAACCTGGCATGGCTAGAATTCTTTGCAAACTCCTCGCCATAGAAGCCCCGTGAAGGAGCCGACCCTGTGGAGCAGTGACCTATGGACCATGCCATGAACTTAGCAATCTCCCGGTTCACATCTTTTTGCACCTGGGCTGATGCATAGATATGAAGGGCTGGTCAATTAAGATCCATCAAGTGCAGTTTTGGATTGGCTACTAAAACTGGGATGGAAATATCACCAATAATCAAAACCCCGTAATAATGCCAGTCAGTGGGTGGTGTAACCAAAAAACACTGTCAACCAGCCATACAGGAGTTTTTATCAGTGCTCAAAAATAAAATGGTTGTTCTCCAAACAATGTTGCGAGGAAGCATGTTAGCTTCAACTAGTTCCAAAAATATGACAGCAAACAAATTTCAATCAAGGCACCTGTTTGCTCAGCATATGTCTTTCAGCTATGATCGCCACTGGAAATTTGACTAACAGAGGGTCCTTTATCTCAGATTCTGAAGAGAAACATGAGCTTATTGACCAAACAAAGCATTCATCATCTCGTTTCATCACAGCACCGTCCCCGTGAATCGTAAACCCAATCAATCGACTGGGGTCAGCAGATTGAAGGACTGGATGTGTAGCCCAAGGATCCAATGTTTTGATGTGCTCCCAAAAATCACATCTATCAGAATCGCTTAGGTTTCCAAGCATAATGTTCTCGAAGGCAAATCTGCTTTGCATAGAAGTGATGCTATGAAAGATTTCATGTGGTGCCAGCACACGTACTGCAACCTGTTGAATCTTAGAGGAATCAATTTGTAGCCCCAGCTTCAAGACATAAGGTTCCAATTCAATACCATAGAGGTTACGAACCCAGCGATGCAGATCACGTTCGGAGTTCTGGGGATGTTGACCCCCACACCCTAAAGAGGCAAATGCTTGAATTGCTGCATGGGCGAGTTTATGGTCGGCACAAACCCCTTGAGCGAGCTCAGTCGCAGCAGCAACACTAATCTTGCCACGACCAATCATATCCGTTAGCTTCCCCACAGTGTTTGACTCTTCAAGGTCTTCCAACCTTGAGCGCTTCCTGGCACAGATCCCAGCGCAGCTGAAAAAATGAATCACAAAAACTGAATCGAGCAAACTTGGAATTGTTACTCTAGAGTGGAAGTCTATCGTTGAAGAACTTGCGGTATCTTCCAGTTTTTGATCTATGTTTGAGAGACTTGGGAAACCATGCAATCTTGCTGCTACAAACAATGCTTCTTTGGTTTGTTTGTATTTCCGTGACGCTAACCAAAAAAGAAACGCAGTTGAGAAACACATGTGGGAAGAATTCCAACTTGATCCAACCGCTCACCCCAGGCTTGTTTGTTTCAGACTCCAAGCCTCACTGGCAAGGCTTGGCCTGGCCAGAGTAGATAAGGAACAGGAAGTGGTTGGAATGAAAGGCTCCATAAAGAAGTGATTGCTCGAGTGAATCCAAAGGACAGTCCCCATCTCAAAAAAAAGGTGTGTAGGGATCCGATTTGCAAAGGCAGTTCTTGTTTTCAACGCACTTGTTTCACAAGGTGGTAATCCAGCCCCGGGCAAGCTTGTGACTGGGTCAGAACATCACTAGCCACCCCCTGTACCAAGTACACCTCACCAAGTAAACATCCAATACGCTTTGAAAGAATTATCCTAAAACAATTTTTTGTGTTCTAAACATCTCAGGTTTCCAAGACGATCCAAGAAGTATACCGTAAAATTTGGAAGCTGATATTCTGAGATGGCATTGGTACCTGGCAGCGACATACTGCAGTCTCTAGAAGCTAACGCCAGGCTTAGCAGGTGTTCCACCATGTTCCTACCAAACTCTAACCCAAAATCAAAGACGTGTTGTTATCTTTGAAGGCACTCAGGATTCTTGTTTGGGTTTCTTAGCTTTTGATGGTTCCTTCTTCTCGCCACCCTTGCTGTTCTTCTTGCTAGGCTTTTTGAGAAGGGCACCAGCAGTAGCCTGCAGGAGATGGAGTTCTTCTGTTTGGAAAGACTTGGAGAGGTTTTGGGATAATACATATACTATAAAACAAAAAGGACTTGGAGAAGTCTTGGGAGAATTGATACTCATATCATTTTATGATTGCATTTGATGATTGATATACATATCATACGAAAATAAATATATGGTTATAATGTATATATGATGCTTTTCTTTGAAAATGAAGTTGCAAAGAGAAGGCCAAGCCTTGGCTTTCTCTCCTTCCTTTTCCTTTAGTACTGCCGTCTCAACAAGATCGCGTAGCTTCTTTTCATCTGAAGACTCCAAAGAACTCTGGATTTTGATGAAAAGGGTCTCCATGGATTTGGCAAACTCCAACAGTTCAACAGACAAGTCCTTTCCGTATGGCACGTTGGACAGCTGGATTGATTGTTTGCGAGCTGCCCCTGCTGATTTCAACATCTCTGACATTTGATCCTCCGCGCTTTCCTTCAAGGTTTTGGGCTCTACCTTTTCACTCTTCTCCTCCTTCTCTTTTTTTGTTTTTTTCTTTGTAGCAGATACCTGTCCAAGCTAACCATGCAAGGCATGATAGTTTTAGATTTCAATCCCGATCATTGGTGTTGAAAGTTAGTTTCAATTAAAGATGTACCCCACAAGAGAGGAATGTTTTGTAGATTGATTCCAAAAATGAGGAATGTTTGAATCAAGTAAGGTTTTTCTAGCAACATTAGAAACCAATCCTTGGGGTAGAGAATTCCCTGCCCTTCATTCCCACCTGATTGATGGAATTCAGGAGCTCTTTGGTGCCACTTGACGATGCGCAATCTACCTTAGGTAGCATGCCTGGTTTCAAAACTCCGGAGTCTTCGTCGGTCAAGGCTGCAAGCAAAGTAGGATCGACTTCAGCTTTGGCTGCAAGCTGAAGCTTCTCATTTGTTTCAACCTGCCTTTCAAACTTTTGGCCTTCTCGCATAAAAAACCAACTTTCCTTAGAACTTTGGAAGGGCCGGGTTGTAGATGGAGAATGATGGATCAAGAGTGTCAAGTTCCACAGTGGGAATTGGAAAGTACCAATCACCAAATGGGGGTTTCCGAAAATAGTGGTACCCCCAAATCATCCATTTTAATCGGGTTTTCCATTATAAACCATCCAATTTGGGGTACCCTATTTTTGGAATCACCCAAATAGAACCCAAAGATTTATATATCTAATGTCAAACCTAGTTTCATCGTCATCATTTGGGAAGTCCGCGTCTTCGTAGAAAAGGCCGCTCTGCTTTCGGGATTCCACCAGTTTTTTGAACTTGGCTTCATCCTCAAACCTTTTTCGCAATTCTTTTCCTTGTACCGCCTTCCACCCCTTTGTGGCGACGTTGCGAGCTTCAACTGACCTTTGGACTTTCAGTTTGCACTCACTCCAGGACTTTCCGCTATCGACCCAGAAATTGAAAAGTTCTGTTCGGTTTGTTTGGTAGAAAGGTGCAAGATCGGCCGGAAACTTGCTTTTGGATTGGACTGCCCGCATGAAGGCATCCCACTCCTTCTTGTGGGTAGCACCTAGGAATGAAGGAGTTGTGAGGTAAAAAGGGAATCCCATCTACCCATCCCATCCATCAGCCCCTGCACCATTTGGTTTTACCCATTTTTTTGGGGGAACTGGAAAACCGCTCTTTGTGAAAGAAGTCAAAACCAACAAGATCTTTCCATCCTTGATCTAAGCTAACCACCAGTTTTTTCACATTGTTTAATTCACCAGGGCACTTGTTTTTTGAGCCACAACCTGACTTGCAGTATCCGCCGCAACTGGGACAAGAGCGTGACACTCATTCTTTGGCTTTTCTTCTTGCTCCTCCTCGCTAGAAGGATCTATGTCTTCAGGAACATCCTCCTCGAAGTCTTGTTCATCTTCATCTTCTTCATCCAAGTCCATGGTGCTACTTGAGTCATCATCCTGTGTGCTTTGATCCTCATGATCATCGTCCTCATCATCATCATCAGAACCGCTTTCCTCGTCCTGACATGACTCTTTGTCCGTTTTGCTTCCTTCGTCTTCACCTTCTTCATCCTCAGCCTCAGATCTTCCTTTTAAAGACACACGCTCCATCTCTCCTTGCTCAAGCTCGTTCTCTGACCCAGAATCAGTATCATCATTACTTTCCAGGCTTTCCAAGTTCAAACTGTCAGCCAACTCTGCCAGCTTTGCTTCAGCCAACATCTTCTTCGAAGGTGGGGTAAAGATAGGAGCAATGTCTGGGGCCCTGCAAGGAACAAACTCGATTCGATCATCCTTCCTCCTTTTCTTGTCACTTCTGCTTTCCTCCTCTCGGTCGATCTTCTCGTTCCTCTTCGGCTTCTTGGCATCTTCTCCTGTCTCCTCTTCCTGCTTGCTCTTTGCAATCTTTGCAAGTGCCTTCTCGTTCTCCTTTACCTTCTTCGCATCTTCTCTTTTCTTCTCTTCCTGCTTGCTCCTTGCAACTGCCTTCTCATTCTCCTTCGCCTTCTTGGCATCTTCTCTTTTCTTCTCTTCCTCCTTCTTTGCAGCTTTCTTCTCATTCTCCTTCGCCTTCTTAGCATCTTCTCTTTTCTTCTCTTCGTTCTCCTTTGCCTTCTTCTCCTTCTTCGCATCTTCTCTTTTCTTCTCTTCCTCCTTCTTTGCAGCTTTCTTCTCGTTCTCCTTCGCCTTCTTCGCATCTTCTCTTTTCTTCTCTTCCTGCTGGCTCTTAGCTTTCTTCTCCTTCTCCTTCTCAGTCCTGTCCTCCTTTTTCTTCAGATTCGGTTTGACAACTTCCACAGCACTTTTCTTAGACGAAGACGAAGTGCCTTTCCTTAATGCACTAGGGCGATGTGGTCCTTTCCCGTTCATCCTCCGTGTTGGCTGCAACTTTTCGGAGTGGCCCATGAAGATCAAACAAGATTTTATCCCAAATGGATCCAAATGGCTAGAAAGGGTAGGAAGCATAAATGGTGGGTGTGGGAATTCTGAAATCTGAAATCTTGAGAAATACAAAGTGACAATTTTTCTCATGAGAAATTCTGAAATCTCGAGAATTATAAGTGAAAATACAAAGCGCACGAATTCTCGGTTTTGCGCAATAGTTTCTCGGTTTTGCGCAACATTTTTTTTGGATGATTTTTGTTTTTTTTTCAAAAAAATCCGATGAACAAATTGGTCCCACCACAAACTGTCCACACCACAGCCTTGCCCAACCACAAACTTGCCAGTCAGGCATGGATATTCCAAGCACCGTTTCAAAACGAGTCGGGGCATCTTAGCGACCTACCTGGCGGTGAAGTGTGGGTATTCTTTTTGGAATAAGATTTTCAAATTTAGATAGCCCATGTTCCAATGGTTTACCCCAAAACAATCCTTTTGCATGCGAAGAGCGGTTGCAATATCTCATGTATTAAGTATTAAGGGAATTAGCTTCCACAGCTGAGCCAAGACAAGGTGATGACCCGAAAACAAATTGAATCTTGCAGGTTTTCAATCCCATTTTTTCAAAGATGTATTTTTCAAAGATGGTCATCACAATCTGCACAAACCCAGCGAGCTGTTTGCATGAAGCTTAGGGATTGGACAAAAACTCAATCACTGGTTTCAAACCAGCATGCTTGACCCAAAGATTGTTAATCCTAGGGCGACTGTCTAATTGGTTGACCGTTTTCTTGGCCCTCCGAGCAAACTCAAGTGCGAGACGGTAGTTTCTTTTGTGATTGGCTGAGCGGACCCGGGCCAGAGCCGCCCCAAACCTGGGATGGCAAGGAAGGGGGAGGTATCTATAGCTTTAATTATAGTTTCACATATAACATATACAATATACAAACATATTGTACAACAACCTTCAACAATTTAAAAACATATGAAAAACAAAAACATGTATATTTTTTTGGTTCCAGGGACCCCCCTGGATAAGCTTGTGACTTCTTAAGATCACCACCTCCATGGAAGCGGACTTTTCCAGCTTTGCTGGTGTATTTGACTACCATTTGTTTCTTTCTCAACCGTTCGGCAACAGTGTGCTGCATAATCTCGTCAATGCACCGATGACCTAAAGGGAGGTTAGCTGAAGGACCCAAAATAAAAGGATTCCCTTAAAAACAAAGAAACCCCAAAACATTTAGAAAAATCTTGAAGAAAGTTCCAAAGCTGAAACCTTGGGTGTATCATCAAGAGCTATCATCAAAGTTCACTTTACTAAACCGAGGCGAGATTCTGCTGTAAAGGATGGTTTGTTTTGGTGTAGGCCCTCCAAATTGAGACATCCGGAAACGGAGTTTCCTAACAGTCACTAGACGTAGCAGCATCTGAAAGAGTGGGTGCCACTCCATGGTGGAGCTACTGGGTTGCTCTAGGCACCAGAAGATCCCCTTCGCTGAACATAGCAGCATAAGCAGTAGCGCCCGGGAACACAACAAGTTCCCATCCCGCACCGCCTTTGAATCCGCTCGCCCAAGTGGATTTGTCCTTGTGCGAAGTGTGGACCCCATAGACCTAAGTGGGGCAGCAAATTGTTTTCAAAACTTACCCGTTATTTTTTTGGGGAGGGGATAAAAAACTACAAGAATCCCTGGAATTTTTGGGGGACCCCAAAACCATTCTAATCTTGAAGCTTGGTCACACCACCACAAAGGTGGAGCACACTGGCGCCGTTAAAGCACCTCCTCCCAAGATAGTATTCAGGGTAAAATATGCAGCGTTCGCGAAACCACACGGCGTAAGAAGATCCATTGTTTGGCCATTGTAAGTGACGTCGAATGGAACTGCCTTGCGGCCTTCCTAGCTGGTATTTTTGAAGGCTCAACACCCAAAAGTAATGTTTTTTAATTCAAGTTGTGTTATCACAAACCAGAAAGGTTACAAAATGTGTATCAGTGCAAACATGAATCCATCCATTCATGTTTCGTCACTTCCATGCAACCAGCAAATGTTTCTATGTGGTCGATTGGCTCGTCCCAGGAAAGGCCTGGAATCGCAAATACCATGCTTACAAGTGTCGCCAAGACCTCAGTATGAGGGGAGTTCCGGATACAAACATATGTATGTCACCAATTGTTTCTTTGACTTTGGTACACCAAACCTTTAAAAGCAAATTAGATACAAACATGTACTGATAGGAAATCCAAAACACAACTGGTGCACGAAGGTGTTTCAGTCCTGATAACACCCACAGTTGCTGGCGATCCTTCATACTACGAGGTTGCTTTATAGTAGGAGAAGGCTTGAAAGGCGTTCTTTCCAACACCTTCTTCACCCTTCTTTTGGCTTCAGCCACCAGCACCCGCTTTGCCATGGTTTCCCAAACAACCACGGCGGCCCGCACAGTGAAGTCTTGAGGTTGACAATGAAGAACAGCGATTGGACACGGGGTTTGGTTTTGGCGCTGCAGTGGAGGTTTCAATCACAACTGTGTTTGAAAATGCGGTTTTGAAACTATGGTTTGGGAGCTGTTGTTCTGAAACAATGTGGTGCATCACGTTTTGTGAAGTACGTTTTTCGGATTTGACAACACTTTGTATATGTAGCACTTTGTAGGTGTAGCACTGTATCGCCTTTTGTGTATATAGTGATATGGGAAGCTCATCTTTTTATATGTGTAAATGAGTGGCACGTTGATATTCCCACACAGGTCGGCCAACCATCCCCGAAAGTATGACCTTCAGCTTTCACTTCGCAGGGGCCAAGGGCCTGCATGGTGGCAGCACGGTTTCATGCAGTTTCATTCGTAATTGAGTTCTTTACGGCCTGGATACCTAAAGAGTCTGAAGGAATTCTTCAGCAAAACAACTTAAAGACTAGAGGAATGAAGACTGTAAAAACACCAGACCATACCCCGGCCTTGCCTTGTCACCTCTGCTGATGGAGCTGCCGCTTTTGGGTTCACCTGAAAGGGCTTGAGGGTTTGGGATTGAGGCTCTGTAAGATTTGCTTGAGGAGTCGTAAGATATATCATAAATCACCAAGGTTTTTACATAAAGACTTTGGCAACACCAGACTCACCAAACCCAACCTCGCCTTGTCAGTAACTGGGCTGCCACTCACCTGGCAGAAGCTTTGGATTGTTCTGGGTAATCCTAGCCAGTGGCAATTAGTACTGATATCTTTTGTGTTGCTGGAAAACGAACGAACGCTGGCTTCGCAGGACATCATTTGAATTGATCGCAGTGAAGATCGAGAAGGAGACTTTTTGAGGCCCACGTTGGCAATCCAAAGACGACACATGTTCCTAAAGCTAAGTCAGCTAAGCCTTCTGGTATCAAATGCAACTCCGGTGTTGAAGTTGCCCCCAGCGCAAGTTTGAGGATTATCCCCGGAAGTACGATTCATATCTTTCTAACGGGGTGCCCCAAGTTTGCACAGGAAATGAATGTCATTTCCTCCCGCAAGACACCTAAGGACTCAGACCTAGATCCTAGATAAATTTGGCACTGGCTTTAGCAATTTTCCAGGCTTCAACCGGGCCATTATATTTGGACCACGTCACTTGACGCAAATCACTCCTTTCACCATCAGATTCATCGCCAGTCACAATGCCCTGCTTCTTCACCACATACGCGCGATTTGATAGCAACACTTCAATCGCCTGAGATAGTGGTTTAACTACAAAGGCGGTTGGCTATACTAGGATGAAAATAAAACCCAAAAAAGTCACAATAAATCTTGAAAGAAAATGAGCTACAATCATTCAACCAACTAGGTACTGCTCCTGAGCGAGATCTCACCGTATATGATTTGGTGCCCTTATACGGAAAGCCATCAATAGGCCATGCTTCCACTGGGACCTTAAGTTCCTTGAGATCGTAGTCACCAAATTTTGACACCACCGCAGAGGAACCACCTTGTTGATCCCCACGACGCTTTGCAACCTGTAGCTGTTAGTCCCCCGAACACCTTTGTCACCAAAATAGATTCCAAACACAGGTTGATAAAACCTTGCTTGTGGGGCTGGAAAATGAAAGCAAGTATATTAAGTTGATAATAAGAAACAGATTGGCGTGGGACTTCCATGAGGCTGTCACCCTTTAAAGCCCGCTCCACATCCTTTCCAGTTTTGGCCCGTTTCACCGCAGGCGTCCGATCATCATCGCCATCTTCTTCGACAAGGATGGGCTGCGTGGGCATGGCCATCAGCTTCTGAGCTTTGTTGAAAGCATCCTGTAGTAACACCGCAGGGTGAGATCAACTAGGTATAGGGAGTTTAGATTGGGAAGACTTCACATACTGCACATACCATCCTAAACAAAAAAAAGAAAGCAGCTCTAAGAACAACTAGCGTCCATGGTCAGTTTTTGAGAAGACGATGACGCTGATCCATCATCCTTTCAGGGTCGCACTCAAAACAACCCACAGCTACATTTGTAAACACAAAATGGAAATGGTTTCACTTAAAGTGGGTGCACCCGTTCCCTTCCTGAGTCATGGCGGACCACAAAAGAAAGTGACGTTTTGACATCAACTTGTCAGCCACATGCGCCCCAAATTTGGTTATGGTCTTCATGCAATAGCCCGGATAGTCGTCCCACCGAGGGTGTGACACCAGGGATGGTTCTGTTTTCTGAAGATCTGTGACCACATCCTTGCAGGGAGGTGCAGATATATATTTATATATATATATACATTTGTTTCTTTCTTTATTTCTTTATGTATTATGTATGTACAACAAACAATTGAAATACAGATATACAATATTGAATATAGCTATGAAATAAAAATGAATATATCTATTTTTGTAGAAAGGAACTATATAAGAAGAAACATATGTATATAGACATGTTTTCCAATATATACTTGGCCCAAGTAATCCTGAAAGAATATAAAAAGAAACTTTAAAACCCCAAACTTGGACCAATCTCTCCAAAGTTTGTTGCTTCTTCATTCTGCGACTCTCTGCATTGTAGGCTTGGCCGAGCCACCCACTTGACACTTGGGAATCACGAGGGGGACTAGGAATAGGACTACCACCAAGCTCAAGGGTTTCCTTGCTGATATTGCTGTCATAAGAACGAGGGGAATCAGCGCAATCATCAGAATTAGGATCATAGATCTTTGGAAATTCCCTAGCATCATCAATACTGAAGCTCGACTCACTGCCATCCACCTCACTGCCACCCAACTCATTACCATCCACCTCACTGCCACCCAACTCACTGCCATCCAACTCAATGCCCTCACGCTCATCATCATTGAAATCATCAGGGGGCCCCCCAATATTGCCACTTTGAGATTCCCGATCATCATTGTCATTGCTGTCGGATGCCACTGGGCTTTCAACAACAGCCTTTGCTTCATGGCCTATCAACGGGGGTAAGATTTCTTAACCAGAAGCTAAGAACTATGAACCATTTTTGAGATCAAACCATTTTTGAGATCAAACATTTGGGAACAACTTCAGGAGCCTTCTTCATCAGCAAGGTCTGAATCGGAGTCAGGGTGCGGTGCCACAGCTGCTGGGGCAACGTCAGACGATGAAGATTGGCCAGCCTTGGTTGTTGCAAACATCTTTCGAGATACAGATAGGTGATAGGTGGCAGGTCAATCCCTCAAAAAAAGTTGAAAAAACCAGGGGTTGAACAATTGGTGGAACAAAAACATGGGTAAGTAACAGAACATTTCTTTAGCTAATGGTTGACAAAGAACATCATTCAGAACTCGAGGGGTTCTTGTAGGGCTCGGTTGGACATATTGTTTGAGGTCTGCGATCCTGGGGTCGTGCCCCCCAACCTTTGAAGACCGCCAAAGAAACCGCAACCCACCAAGCATTTTCTTGCCCTTCACCCCCTCTCGTCCGGCAAGATCTGCTCTAGTGACCGGTGGAACTTTGTCGTTCTGTGGTTTGAAAAGCCTTTTGTTGAGGATGAGGTCTAAGTATAGGAAGCAGTCGGTGATGTAGAAAGCTGAGGGTACCTTCATAAGACGAAAAACTTTGGGGGGGTGAAGTGGTTCGTTGACCACACAAAAAACCTTTAATTCAACTTTTTTAAACCTGTTTCAAAATAAAACCCGCATAATCTTTCAACATTTTTTGACCCAAAATGACTGCCTTCCGTGGGTGGTTCATGATCAGAGGTTTGAGGAAGCAATAGTTTTGGGCGATCTCCCCAGCTGAAGGGCGACCTGTATCAGAGTAGACCATCAGGGCTTCCCCAGGCCAAGTGTTGGCATCAATCATTTGCAGCAAACTTGGTGGCAAACAGCTCTTCATCAGAGCTGCCTGCTTTGCCTGAATTGGCATAAGGTCTAGTGGAATAAATTTGTATGAGAATGAATGATCTGTTTCTTTTCCAAATAGGTCAGGCTTACCCTGGCTATTTTTAGCTTTGGAACAAAAAACACTGACTACAACCCAGTACAAAAATTGGTTCATGGCAAGGGACCACATCTTGCTCGTTCCAAGATACTCGCCCCGGACCTTATAAACACAGAGTTCTTGCCCAGAAAAACGGTTTTACCATATGGGTGTTTCCAAAAATAAGGATACCCCCAAATCATCCATTTTAATAGGGTTTTCCATTTTAAACCATCCATTTTGGGGCGCCACTATTTTTGGAAACACCTATATATTTTATAGGTACCAGTTATTCTCAATTCCATCCCCCAGATCAAACCCTAAGCATCCAACGAGTGGATCTCCACCCTCCCAGGATGAAAGGAAGGTCCATCTCTGACCCATCATCGAGCGAAAGAGACTCTTGGAGGTATGCCATGTTTGCACAAAGACCGGGTCAAGGGTGATTCACCAAAACCAAACGGCTTTTGGGGAAACAGCAAAACAATGGTTGCAGTTTGCAATGCATGGAAAATGGATCTTGAAATGGATCTTGATATATTATCGTGAAATGGATCTTAGAATATGTATTGTGATATTCAAATCATTGATATCTGAAACCGTTTTTTTCACATCACCATGCATACTTGGTTGGTACAGCTTGCGCACCCCAAAGACCATCCAGACTGGCCATCGCACCTGCTGAAAGGCAAGCATGATGATCATGCTCATCGGCCTGAGGCCGGTTGCGGAAATGGTTACAGATTTTTTGAACGATAGAATTTCAAATCACTTTGAAGTCAAGTAGCACTAAGAAAAAATAGGAAAGACATATTGAAACCTACAAAAGTCTCAGAATGTGAAAGATGAATCATGAAAGACAATATCGGGGATCGAACGTAGAGCTGCGACATACTGCATGCTCCATCCATCCACAACGCCTGGGCAAACATTTTGGGTTGCATGGTATCAATATATTTGGTTCTATTTTTTTTGCAATCTCCACAGCTGAGTTGCTAGAAGAGTACTTGATCTTTTACATGGCCCCTCGTTGATTTTTTTTTGGCCCCTGCATGGGCTGAGTTTCACACGGGAAGGGTGACAAGATTTGCCATGACATCATGGCGCCCATTGCAACCGTTAAGCCCTGAGAAAGAAATGTTTGGAGTAAGTGGACAACATTTGCAATCATTGGTTTATGTTTTTCACTATTTACATATCATCTAATTTCTCCATATCTAATAACAAAACAATCTTTTTATTTTCCTTAGGAACCATGTGCACACGACATTCATAACAAGGAAGTTTCTCTGGAACCTTGGAACCTTTCAAACGTACGCGAAATAAAGCGCATATACTTATGTATCAATATACAATAAGATACGTCGACGCCAAAGGTTCAAACACGACATGCAACTGAAAGCACAAGAAACGCAGTCAAGCAAACATGGACAAAATCAAGAACGCCTTCTTCCTTTTTTCACAAAGCAGTGGGGAAAATTCTCGAGTAGTTCACCCGTCACGTACCCCACTCTGAATGTGAACGAAACGTTCCAAAGATGCCAACACTTCATCCCAAGCCACTACGGTCTTCGTAGAGCCCAAGGATTTTACAACGTCTTCCGAAAGTCTGCTTGGATCGTCAGCAATGTTCGAAGAGGTGGGCACTCTTGCAAACCAAGGTTTGATCTGTAGCCCCATCTCTTTTTCAACAAACACTTCGACCAACTCGGAAGCGACCAGTGTGGCTGCACGACCTGCTATCAAGCTTGACCTGGCAGCATCGTTGTCTCCGTAAAAGACGCACTGGGAATGCGCCACCAACTGACCCCAACACAACAGAGAAACAAGTTGCGGGAGGATTTCTAATTCGTAAATTGGATTCTTGGAATATGAGCATCTCTCCATGAAAGAGGCAGGAACGACTTCTGAGAAATGATGTAAAAACCTACCACAAGGATCGATAAGGACTGCTCCAATTGTGCCAACTCCATGATCGTCCCCTTCGCATGCGCCATCAACGAAAATGATCCACGACTCAAGAGACCTTCTGTTGATACGAACTGGAGGAGCTTTCAAAACTCTGTCTTTCAAAAACTTTATGGCAGCAATGTCATTAGGTTTCAACGAAACATCTTTGACCCCCAAATATGCAAGGTCGCCCAACTTCTTGACTGCGGAATTCCCAACACGACCAAAAGCATAAGTTTCAAACCAAAGCATTCTTCCGCGCAAAGACTCCGCATGTTTTGCATTGATACGCCCTGCATCGATGATGTCCTGCAGCAAAACTGTAAGTTCTGCAACTCTTGACTCCGTATGTCCAATGAAAGCTTCGTGTTTGTCGCTCTGTCTTAAGTCAACCTGCAGCCCCAATGTCTTGAACTGTTTTTCAAACTTGACTGCTTTGTCACCTTCTTTTGCGAAAACAATTCCCAGCAGATCGAAGAGACCTGCCGCGGCAAGTTCCGTGCTGTTCTGCAAGGCCTTTGAAGTAATGACTGTGAAGTCGTCGTAGAAAGCCGTCCAAGCAAGCTTCAATGACATTATCCCGACAAACCATAGCGCGTAACTAACACGCAAAAACCCCCCGACAGACCCTACTGCTCCGAAAGGAAGTGTGCGCATGCCAAACAGCTTTGGTTGATTCGAGTCGGTATCCAGCACCATCACTCGAGCCAGCTTAGCATCATCCTCAGATAGCCCGAATTGTCTATAGGCGCTTTTGAGATCAAACGTTTTACCAACAACGTCAAGCCCAGCACCAGATTTGGAGGATGTCGTGAAAACATACGAAAGATAAGCAGCGAGCTCGTCAATAGCATGGATTTTGAATCTCTCTCTCAAACCACAAGCAGCGTTTAGACCACAAATTGAAAAATCGTCTATCACCCTGGTCTTGTTTTTCTGCACCAAGCCAAAACGCTTTGCCACCACCTTGCCCTCCATGGAAGTATCGTCGTCGACCCAAAGCCACCCTTTATGTAGCTCCTCCTTTGTGGTCTCCCATGCTGACCTGGTAACATCATTGATTTCCATGGCAGCAACTTGAGCTTTGATGGATTGGTTCAAGCCCTTCGCAAGCATCTTGAGGGTCTCCACATCGTACTCGGGATGTCGAACTCTGTGAGGAAAGACATGACTTTTCCGAAGCCAACCCGTCAGCTTAAAGCCACTCACTATGTCGTCAACCAAAGAAGAGTCTGGATAGTTGAGCTCGGCCAGGATTTCTTTAAGCAAAACAAGACGTTTACCCTTCAAGATTCCTCGAAGATGTTCAGGTGCTGACTTAATCAATTCAGCCTCTTGCGTTGCTAACTCTCTAGCACGTTTGGTCCACTTGACAAAAAATTCTGTGCGAAGTTTGGCCACATGATGTGGCTGCTTTTCGAAGTTGAACTTGAGGGCTTCTTGTACCACGTCAGAAATGTGAACAGCCACCGACCTTGGATGACCGACCTCTATGGCTCTTCTACAAAAATCCAATGGTTCTCTCGGAATACCCACATCAACAACTTCTACTTGCAAGCTGTCGTCTTCACACTTCTGAAGTTTATCGTGCACCAGAATTTTTCTACTAACATCGACCCGTGTCTCGCCCCACTTTGCAAAACGTCGATGTAATGCTTTCGCTCCCTTTGGAAAGGAACTCACCAACTCGTTTAATGCAGAATCGTCATTTGGAAGAACAATACAATGAATGTAGTGTGAATATTCGGATACCAACTGTTTGAACTTCTTCCCCCGAGGAAGTGCGCCAAGCAAGAAAGAATGCGAAGTTGTTTCCTGAGAATCAAGCTGCTCATGCAAAGAGGAAATGTCTTTTGCACCCAACTGCAGCAATGCATGACGTACTGCATCCACCAAGCGCTTGCACAAAAGGTATGGGTAAGCAGCCTCATCTGAAGTTGGAAAACGAACTGAGTTGTTTTTGTGAGGATCGAAAACCGGCTTCCAATCAAGATGAAAATGATCATTCTGACAGGTCGCGCACAGGCTGTTGAACCAGTCACGAGTAGCCCAAAATTTTGTAAGTTTCCGCCTCAGACCACCATGACAGCAGTTGTGAAAAACAACTGCATAGCCACCAATATCATTTATCAATGCAACAACGTCAGGAAACCACCAAAAGAGACTGTTTTCTGGGTTCTCAATGGTGCAACTGATACCCATTGCATGTGCCCGCCTGACAATCTTACAAGTATTGGAATAAACCTTGTTGGCAGCATCCACGCGGATGGCGTCCAGCCCTTTCAGCCATGGGAACCCCATGGGGAAATCTTCAGACCTCAACGGCTCCGGAACCTTCACTCCAGCTTTTTCCAAAGTCGTCAACTTCTTCTCGCGAGCTCTTGATGCTGTCCCGCAAGCGGGAGCTAGATGAATCCATGCAATGTTGTAACGTTCCGACTCAATGATTTCAAGCAAACGTTCCACTTCTGAATCCACTGTCAAGTCAAAGATTGCTATGTGAGCCCCCTTGCAACGTTCACTAGTTTTGTCAACAGGCAAACTTCGAAAGCCGGCTTCACGAGCTGTGATTGACAAACGGGCTGTTCCAGCAAAAACTTCGACTATAAGGAATTCACTTAAAGGACGTGCATGTACACTATTGAATTCGTTGTTCTGAAATGAAACTGGTGAAGGATTGTCTGAACGAACCTGGCACTTCGAGTCTCTTGAAGATTTGAAATGCTTGTTCCTGTCAGCACTCCTTTGGATCCTTGGCTCAACATCTTTTGAAGATGAAGCAGCGTCACCCCTTTCAAGTGATACAACATCCTTCGACAACCTGTCGTTGCCCTTGGGATGTCATGCATTCTTCTTCTGAAGCGACCTGCGCGATGCAAGTCCATGTCCAGTGCGAAGGCAATTGGCGCACTTGTGCACGCCCTTTTTGCATTGGTGATTAGCTGCCTTTTCTTTGCAGCCATTCTTCATGTTGAAAGCCCAGCAAATGTTCACATCATTCTCATCCCTCTGATGAAAATCTTTGAGCTCAGCTGGGCACAAGGCAGTGGCCTTTTTTGTAGGCGGCTTCTTGGCCTTTGCTTTCTTGTTTGGTCTGCCGCCTCCTCCATCACCAGCAGGCTGTGAATCTGAAACCGCACTCGACTTTGATTTCATGGTTGGCAAAATATGCATGATAACTCTGGGGTCTGTACGCAGGCGATTGAATGCAACGTCAATTGGCAGCACTCCTCCTGCAGTTGGCCTAATGTTTTAAACAATTCCTTGTCAGCACGAATCACTTGTTCAATACGAACCTTATTGAAACCATCAGCCACATCTTTCGACAAAGTAGTTAGCAACTGTTGCACCCAAAGCTGATGTGTGCTCCATTCAATGATACGGCACTGGTCAAACGCCACACCTCGTCGTTGCAAAGCCCACTGCAAAGACATTTCATTTCCTGTGTCAACGTGGCCTATGGATACAGGTGCAGCGAGTTCGATGGCGTTGTTTTCCAAAACTAAATTTTGAGACTTCTCTTTTGCCCCAATCTGGATCTCACTCTCACGTTTGGTGCATTTGCTTGGAGGCACCCACAAAACAGCATTGTTGTCAAGCATGCTATTCACAAGATCAATGAGTGCATGGCTGGGCTCGAGCTCACCAACAATTGCCACTCCACCTAAGCGAGTCTGCTGGTCCTCCAATCGCTGCTGCTTCTCCGCAACAGGCAATTTACGGATGACTTCACTTCCTGCAGATTCCTGGTTCACATGACTCTTGACATGTGCAATCATAAGTGTTGATGCCTCAAAGTGAACTCTGCGGAGCCTAGCAATTTCATTGAGAGTCGGGCCAGCTGGAAAGATGGTATTAGCAAACGTCTGAAAGTCGGCTTCACTGGCCGGTGCCTGAGGAGTTCCTATCGAGAAAGCAACCTCAGAGAACGTCTTCAGGCCTCCATTTTTCAAGGCTGTGTGCAAGCCCCCTGAATTGTCAATGGCCCTGCAATGACTTTCGAATGCAGCTTCTGAATCAACTAACGCCATTACGTCAGCGACTGAAACTACAAGCTTGATCTGGAGAAATCATGAAAACAAATTCGATCAAGTTTTCGCAAGACTTGCACATGTCACAACTGAGGATGCAGCAGGAGAAATCTGACATCTCAAAACAAAACAGAACACAAACCACGTCATGTCAGTTGAAATCTCAAGCACCCTAAAACAGCAACTGACCTGCAAGAAAAGCAAGGGAAACAAATTGACAAACATGCGACTCATGCAAACGACCGCTGAGAAATGACATGTCCTAAACTCGGAATCGACGAGCGCAGATTTTGGACTCCCCATGACTGAGCATCTGACAATTGTCTCAAGTAATTTAAGGATCGGGCAGTTTGCTATTGAAACAGTTCTTGCATTTGGGCACATCAAATCTTTGCCTTGTACCACGCAATTGATATTTGTCGGCAACCATCCTTCCACAAAGAAGGACGTTCTTGTATCCAGCCAGGCTCAAATGAAGCGTCTTCAATTTTGTATGTTGCCACATGTCTGTTCCACGATTCGGCATAATGTCACGGAAGCGCTGTTGAGGAATCACCAAGTTGCTGTCATCTTCTTCTTCTGAACTTGAGGATGTTGTCACATGACTGTCGCTGTCCTCGACCTCGATCTCAAGTGAGCCAGCTGGTGCCTCGTCGTCCTCAATCTTGATGACAGGATTGCTCGCAGAAAGTTGAGAGCTCTTCAGCCTTCCACTCCGAGTAGAGTCGGGCATGAACTCCCCTTTCGAAATTTCCGAGATCAGCGACTCCAAGATTGAAAGCGGCCTAGCTGCCCCGTCTCGAGAGTATGTGAGCGGAACACGATTTCCATCTGTATGATAGCCGAGAATTCTGCGGTCTTCCATTGCCACTCCCCTTTTCGCAAGATACGACAAGAAAGTACACTTCAGTGTGTGGCTGGTATACTTCGCGTCGGATGTTCTGAACTCACCTTCTTCCAGCAACATGCGTAGCCAGGCACCACACTCTGCTGTACTAAGCGGTCTTGCAGTTGGCTCTGCATTGTTGTTTGGTGATGGCATTAATGGGAAATCCTTCAAGTCATCACATCGAAGAAGCTTGCGGTCCTCGATCCACTGTTCGCCCCAGTTCCCGCCGTCCACGCCTTTACAAGGCGCCACCATTGGCAGAAAAACATAGCGCAGATGAAGAGCTCTCGCTGTTTTATGGACTCCAGCTTGAACTTCGATGAATACAAGATTCTGCTCTTCGTCCCTGTCGACAATGAAAGCTTCACCGTGTTGGCAATCGGACCAACGCCCTCTTCCATATAAACCAAAGAATAATGCTCCAATGAACAAGCGGTTCCACACATCTGTATCAGTAATCTGTCGCTTATGCAGATACAAGAGTTGCGACACTTTTAAAGGTGTAGCCTGTTTCAACGTTGCACCAACTGCTTTGCAAGTCACTCCAAAACATCTTCGGCTGTTGATGCATTCATCAAGTTCAGTCACACCCAAAACGTGACGAGCGAACACCAGCGCCTCTAGAATGCTCTTCAGCCTTGACGCCGGTGCACCACCACTTCGCTGGATGTTGAAGAAGCGATACAGCACTTCTTCACTACACGGAAAAGTGCAATCATCATCGTGCAAAAAATTTGTCAACCTGCTGAGACTTGCACATCTCTTCAACAATGTAGATGGAGCTTTGTTGTAGAAAATATCAACCAACACTTGACATTGGTTTTTGAAGTCAACACCTTTCGACACAGCAGCAACTACACGTACCTCTGGGTCCCAGGACATGACCATAGCGTGCCAACGTCTGATAGCAGTTTCCCATTTTGCTTCCCTTTCCTCTTTCCAGGTAAGCACAGTAGAATGTTTGACGACCTTTGAAAAGTGACATGCAACATCAACCAGTGTATCTTTGACAGATGATGTAGGTTCGCTCACCAGATCGTTTGTCTCAGGTCCGATGGCAGCAAAAGGCCGTTTCAAACTTCCCGGAAACATCGAATCGACTTGATCGTCATTAGTAAAAATGTTCGCCCAAAAACCAGTCTCCCAAAATTGCTTTGTTTCGCGAGACTCCAAGGTATTCCAAGCATTACCAAAAACTGCAGATGCGTTATATCCATCCCCAGCAGATCCCGACCTCGTCCCATCACTTGACATAGCTAGGTTGTGCTTCGGCAGGCTCTTGGGCTTAGCTTCAAGCACTGGCAGAAAACTTCCCAAGTCCGAATCTTCATTTGTATCTTCAACTTTCTCCCAATCAGAAAAAGAATCTCGAGAAACAACTTGCACAGAATCTTGCCCATCGAAATCACCAAGCTCACCAGTGTTAAACGACAGGAAAGAAGCTGCAGAAGACTGACTCACGACACCTATGCCCGCACTATTGCAAATGTCATCAAGCTGGCTTGCCCAAGTTTCTCTTTGAATTTCATCTTCGGAAATATCATCCATGAGAAAACATGTGCCCCCCAGCTAAATCTAACACGCCGAACGCGAAAGATAAACCCTCCCACCCACCACTTGAATGGAAAAATGAGTGGAAGATAGAATTTACAATTGCATCAATTGACACTTTGTATACCACTCTAAAAAAGATATTGCATCTCAACTTAAGGGAAAGTAAAGTTGAATCTGAGACGACCAACAAACATCACAACTGCCAAGCACAAGTGACATCAGTTTGTTGTTTGGAAAAAACGCGTTAAAAAATACGCTCAAAGTTCCACAGAGAAAAAACCAACATCGCGGCACATTAAATTTCTCCAAGAGAAATTTTTCCTTTTTGGAAAATAAGGGAAACATCATTTTGTTCCAAAAGGAGTTTCAACGAATGAATGGCTACATTGGGTACGGTGAAATCCTTCACGCTGCAAACTTTCACCTATTCACCCAAAATGGGCAAACACCATGCGCAACCCCAGCGCACAGCTGCACAAAAAAAATTGTCGGCGAGAGCGAGGCGGATGTGGAACCAACATGAAAACGGAGAAACATGAAAAATAATAACCCTACAGAGGTGGAACCTGAAAAGTGCAGTTTCCCCCAAACCCCTGGTATGAATTTTTATGGTTTTCAAACAGAAGACTGCATGCATTCTGTACAGAAACAAGTTTCCAAACTGGAGTCTTGTGGGTGTAAATTTTCTTTGCTCAGCTTAAAGGTGCGTGTGTTGAGATACTGGCATATTATAATGGTACCGGCAAGGTTGCAAGCGCCCAAAGTAACTCATGCCACTCCTCTTTGAACAACAGATTTGTCCATGACCCTCTTGTTCTTGCAAAATTTAGAGGCATGACCATCTTTGTCATGGCATTCCTAGATCATTCTTCAGCTTCCATGTCTAGCCTCATGGTTTCTGGCCCACACATACTGTGGCCACCATGTAAGCAACAAACCACACCATTATCTACAAAGGACAAGGTCACGTTGCAATTTCTAGAAACGGCGTCCTAAGGACACAGTTGGAGCCTCCAGGTCTCGAACCAAGAAAGACCCATCTGAAAGTCGAGTGCTGCACTGTCCGGCCACAAGAGATTCGGACACCGCTGCAATTAAACAAGCCAGGTAGTCAATGTCCATCAACTCTAGCTTGAAATTAACGGTGTAGGACGAGTTCAGGCCAGACTTGCGACAGTCGTCAATCGGACGGACCTTCTTCTCTTCGCCCTGATACACCACGAACCTGCATGGGGCTGAAGAGCCAGTGAGGGTCACCGATGGCAGCTGTGATCTCATTCTCGGTGCATGGTGAAGAAAGGTGGCCTCGGCCCACTTCCACCAAACTGGCTTCGTGCAAATCGTGTTGCTGCTGAAGGTCAAGGCCTGAGCTGGCCCCCTGGATGGCGTGTCTTCTCCAGACACTAGTCTCCAAGAGCTCGTCGGCCGAAGTTGTAGCAGGCCTCCAGTCAAGAGGTGCATCGACAGGGACATCATGCACGCCATACAAAGGTATGCCCTGGCAGACCATGTCAAAAATTTTGAAATCACCAAAGCCCGTTTGTTCCATCAAATCCTTCCACAATGTAAGATGTTTAGGTGAAAGGACTCGGGCGACCTTGGGGTCCAGACTGCTCTTTAGTTGCTGCTCTTCGGAACGTAGTTCCACCGATCTCCTTTTGATAGCCAAAACAACCTGCAGTCTGTGCTTTGACAATTCGACAGGGTCTCTGGCCAATACCTGAATCATCGCCTCTTTGAGCACGTCAGGCAACGACTTTTGAGGGTCCTTGGGATGTTCGACGGTCTTGGCCTGATCAAGGAATTCACTTGGATCCCACTGTACTCCGTACTTGTACGTCCTCCTCGAACGTTTGCTCTTGTTCTTTGGCGCCTTTTCACCGTCATCTGGCCAGTCTGCTGTGTCACCCCCGGGAAAAGGACTGGCCAACTAGCGGTA
>OMLO01000635.1_pt1 | contig 23912 bp, 19 predicted proteins | sample 1674811 | NCBI WGS metagenome assembly OMLO01 (sample SAMN06265003, study PRJEB25207) | coral metagenome | isolation source: Coral host | place: Mexico:La Bocana,Puerto Morelos, Mexico | collected 2008-11-13
TAGGCGAGGGAAATTATTAGAATTTTGACAAAACGCAAGTGAAATTATTTCCTAATTTCACTCGTCACCATTTGATTGTCCATACTAATATTGCAAGGACTCTTGACTAGCATGAGTTTTTTATAGCCTCACAGAATGCTGGCTATGATTACTGAATGCTAGTTAATTAAGAATCCTATCCGTTGATGAGTATAGTAGCATTTTAGTTGTGGCTACTCATGGAAAGTGCTCCTGGTGTATGTGTTCCAAAACAAAGGAATTGATGATAATGCTGCTGCTGATGATGATAATGTTAATGGCGATGTTGTTGTTGATGATGATATTTTGTTGTACTATATATTGTACATTCATCTACAATAAATCTCAGCATCTATAGATTTCATGCAAGTATATAAATGTTGTAATGTATCATCTGCTGAAAATTTTCAAGGTGTTCCTTCCATGTTCCTCCTTGTGCAGAAGTAAGGAACTGATGAAAGATGATGATGATATATTGCATATTGTACATTGTACATACCTTTTACAAAAACTCTGACATCTCTAGATATACTGCAAGTATTAACAAAGGACTCATCTCCTGACTGATTTTATCTTTTTCAGGTTAAAACAGAGGTACACAAAAATTGTGACCATCCTGAATTCAATCAAGAGCTACATGTTCCATTTCAGGTAAATTGTCCAAATGGGATGTCTGTTTCATTTGAGTGAAATTTGAGATTGTAGAGATGTGTTAAAAAAATGTTTTCACCTTGGAAAATACAGTAAAAACCTGGATGTAAAAACCTGGTGGCTTAATAACCTGCTGGCAGAAATTTGCTATAATTGTAATACCTAAAAATATAAGAACCCGTTTAGCCAAGAAAGATCAAGTAGGTTGCTACATGTGGGTTTAACCAAGTCGAGTGACTGTTAGATTGCAAATTTATACTACTAACAAGAAAATACAACTGTGAGCAAGTACTGTTTATTGAACGATCAAACCCAATTTTTTTTCATTTGTTAGATTATCAACAACTATATCTCCTTCGTAAACACTAAGAACCTACGGTACTTAGTCTAAATTGCTATATAACTACCCCAAAATACAAGAACCTATTTATGCAGAGTTCAAAAAATATACTAGGCTCCTACAGGTGGGTTTTTACCATTATTATCAAATGATATTGAATGTCAGTGATAAGGAAAATGTACCAAGGTTGTAAACGTGAAGCTTGATTTCTTAAACATGAGTGTTGAAAGAAGTGAGAGGGTTGAATATGGCAGGCTCAAATCAAAAGGTATGCAACATATATTCCCTTTGATACTCTGTGTACAGTGGCAACTTTGGTTTAGGATTAATTCATTCATGGAGAAAGTGGATCTTGTCAAAACTGGAAATCAAATCAAATCCAATCACTTTAATTTGGTTTTAGTTCCCTACAATGGCTGAAAAGTTAAAGCTGCAGTTATTGGACTGGTAAGTGAATTGATTTGACAGAGGTTACAGAATCTTTTTTTCAAGGGGAACTAACTGTTTTGAATTGCACCGTTAACAAGTCACTTTTGAGTTTGATCTATGCTATTTAAGAAAGGAGTGAACCAAATGAAAGCAAAAGCTTTCACTGTCATGAATCTTGAGGATGAAGTGTGGGGGTCACTCAAACATATAAGATTATGAAACTGGGGATGGCTGACTGAAAATTGTGGTGAATTGTTTCAAAGTGGGGATGGCTACGGTTTGCATTCCATTTAGCTATTAATTATACGATAAGTGATTGGTAAGTGATAAGAAATTCTTTTGTCTTTGTGCACATCGTCAGTTCCTCTGCTTGATAGACAACATTTGTTTCAGGGATAAATTAAGTAGTGATGATTGCATCGGTACCTACTACCTTCCAATGTCTGAGATATCAGGGCAAGGAGAAGAAGGTTGGTGTACTGTTGATGTTAATACGCTGTAGTCTATTTTATATGCATGTACTTGTGCGTGAAAAATTCCCAAGTTTAGTGCGACGCAGAGGTTCATACGTTCATATGTATAGTGGAATTGGACCAACAACAACAAAAACTCCAACGACAGTAGAGGTCACAGATGTAGCAGCAATTTGCAATGACAACGTTAATGATTTTATCTCTTTTAATTGTAGCGTTTACCTGAGTGGATATACTGTGTTAAAATAACTGTTTTACTACTTTATATTTTATTGAGAACAATAACACACTATACACTTTGGATTGGAGATATTACATTTAAATTAATCTCTTCAGTTAATCTCTCTTATTATGTTACACCAGGTTTTTTGCCAAGGTTTGGACCATGCTTCATAAACTTTTATGGCTCCACAAGAGAATACTCTGACCTACCCGACGAGTACGATGATCTCAATCTCGGCATAGTAAGTTCCCAGTGTAGATATATTCCTTTTACTTTGAAGTACTTAACTGTACCTGAGGGTATGTTTCTCATCACTGAAGATACAGTAGCTTAGCATTGCTCGAGAATTACTTTACAGACATGTCAGATTACACTGGTCAAACCATTTGAACCTGGCAGATTTTCTGCAAGTGAGGTTTTGGTAGAGTATGGCTCCCCATAGTTGTTGACCCTGCTGATAACTCTCTTGTATCATTGCAGCTGTACTCAGCTTTCCCATCTACAGTCACAACTATCAGTTTTCATCCAAAACTAGCTATGTTTCATCCAAAAGTAGCTGCATTCTACTAGCCAAAGGGGGTAGTTGATATACACTCGGCAAAACCTTCTATTGAGCTAAATCTAAATTTTAGCGAGTCTGTGACTGGTTGGCTACCATTACTCTTAATTCTTGTGAGTGTCTAAGTATCATTTATTTACAGATACAGATAAATTGGTAGAAGCATTCAACTCACAACCACACTAGCTTGATAACTAGGGGCGCAAAAAAAACTGCTCTTCAATCATTTATTTACAGATACAGATAAATTGGTACAAGCATTCAACTCACAACCACACTAGCTTGATAACTAGGGGCGCAAAAAACCTGCTCTTCAATAACCAAAGTGCAATGGGAAGTCTGTCTTTGGTTAAGGTTCAAAGTTCTTTGCTTAACAACTAACTCCTAGTTAGTGGAAAGCACTATTCACTTGTGTGGCATACACTAATACAGCCTTTTCTGCAGATCAAGAATTGAGTTTATAGTAGGTATTTTACCAGCACATTTACGGAAAGTTATGGACCATTTCGGAGATAGTAGAAATTCTTCCCTTTAAAAAGCTGGTTAAATAATGATTACAGTTACCTTTGAGATCGCAGATAAATGATTGAATTTGGGTTTAAGCTTTCGAAATTTTAACAGAGAAATGATATTCCTATGGGTGCATGGAAGTCGTTCTCGTACTTGGCAATTTAGCGATATGGCCACTTCGTGAATACTGAGTTAAATGTGTATTTTTCAGGGTGAGGGTGTCGCGTATCGTGGCCGAGTTCTGATTGAACTAGAGACTAAGATGGACACACAACCGACAAAACTTGTAGAAGATGTTCTGAGCGATGACATCGTACGAGTCCAGGTATGTAGAATTCCTGAAGGCAGGACATCCAGAGCGGTTTTCAATTGAGTGTTATAAAGCCAAAACCAAAGTAATCACTCTATCCAATAACAAGGGCGCAAGAAATACAGTGAACCAATCAAAACTCGAAATGTAAACACATGTAGTTGACGGGAAAACCTGGGCCATAGTTGGTAGAGTCCCCCTCTACTAACTATGCCTGAGCGAATAGGTAACGTTTGGTTTTGGTTTTATGAAAAGATGGCGCGAATTTAGGCCAATCATGTAGCGTAGTAATGCAAAACTAATTACTTTTCGACAGTCAACGCTCGATCAATTTCTCCAATACCTGTACATGAAGACTTTCTGTTGAATTTAAAGATTTGTCTGACTACACTCTAGATTTAAGGTTTCAAACCTAAAACCAGTCATGATTTGGCTTTTCCTACAAACTTTTGTTTCCCGTATTTTGCGGCTTATAAACGGAATTCAGTGTTTCACATCTGAGTAACAGAAAGTCAGTTTGATCCTTCATTTGTTTCTTGACAGACATACCTCCGTCGACGTAAATACAAGTTGTTTGCTTGTTTCCTGGAAGCTTCGATGGTTGCTTGCACTGATGGACCTGTCACTTTTGAAATAAGCATAGGTACTTCAGTCTGTTAAAGTAAACATATAGATTAAATAGGTCAGTTTTAATGATGGTGTCTTTAAGGCTGGCAGGCTAAGAAGTGGCCACACTCGTTATACGGATAGCTACAAATTAAGATTGAAGAGCAGCAAAAATCTCTCTTTAGTAAACAGTTTTTTTTGGTTTTGATTCTCTGTAGAACGTCAAATATTAAATGATGACGTAACTGTTGCAATTTTTAGATTGTCTTCTCCATTTTGGAGCATATTTCCTTAACAAAACTCCTCCAATCTGCCTGTCCCTGGCCAGTCGTTCGGTCTGCGTCTGTGCAGAAGAAGCCCTTCGAGTGGGTAGTGCATTCCGTTTTTTTTTTTGCCCGAAAATTTCCACTCTGGGCATTTGTCGTTTTGTAGGTAACTATGGAAATCAGCTTGACGTATCAGTTCCACCGTCATCCTCTTCTACGTCACCAACAAACGCAATATTTGACGGCAGCTTCTATTACTTTCTTCCTTGGAATGATATTAAACCATGCTGTAATGTGGACAGTCACTGGGAGGACATTGCTTTCAGACTGGAGCCACTTAACATCCTCACACGAATGTGTGAACAACTTGTGAGTACATGTAGAGAAAAAAAAGAGTACTTCAGTAATTATGAATTCAATGTCATAGAATGGTATACTTTCTTTTCGTAATAGAAAACGAATATTTCATTGCATTAGATAACCCAATAGCGTACAACGCGTTTCATGTAATTCGACAAGCAGTCTCATTAGACACATGTACACATTCTGAACCTATTGTCTTGAACCAATTCAAGTTCATTCCAGTCTTATACACAAAGCTTCTATAGGTGCAAGTTTTTAATTCGATTAATACTTATACTTCTTACAACTTTTACACCTTTGACATTACGCATAGTTGCTTTATTGCATAACTTTAATCCAGGCTGTTCACAGAACCATGGTAATGACAGAGCTTCTCCATGGCCACAGAACCATCGTATAGCTTTGTCATCATAGCAGAAATTGATTTATAAATCCTTGTGTGGATGTTGTACTTGTATTTACTAATATTAGGAAACCGACCTGGAAAACGTTCAGCTTGCAATCTCCGAAAATGTATCCCTGACCAATGTCGCAGTTCTTATTATGAAACTCCTGGACACGTTGATAGATGGTTGTAGGTAAGAAGAAGGCTCTATGTTCGCTCCAGTGATTTGTTATGCACCACACTGTATTTTTGAGACACTTTCAATACGCTAAAATCAACTGTGCAACTGGTGTCATATCTCCATATCTCTGGCTTCTGTTGCATGAAGCGACTAGGGGTATTTCTATTTCCTCCTGGATGGGATGCTAGTACATCGCAGGGCCACCCACAGCACTAAACGCGTTACTACTCATTTACACCATATGGGTTTAGAAAGACACTGTGACAATCAAGTGGCTTGCCCAAGAACACAACACAGTGATCCAGGCCAGGGCTTGATTCCAGAACGTTCGCTGCAGAGAACAGCGCTGAGCAAGAGACCACCGCACCAGCGTAAAACTAAAACAGTCAGTCAGTCGATTGAAGCGATAACTGAAAGGAAACGAAACGATTAAAACTGTTTCTTTAAAATCAGTTTGTAAGGAGATTACAAGTCTTGAGGCAACTTGTTGAAATCTAGGCCCTGCTGTCAGGCCTCCACGACAGAAGGTGTAGCACCAAAAGATCTGTTTTCTTTGGTGTAGTGTGGGCTATCTTTGAGCAACAACGTAACCCTCTGATGACCTCTACATGAATGTCTCATTTCACCCTTACTGGCATGTTTAAGGTGTATTACATAAATAGTTAAGGAAATAGGAAAAAGATTGGGCTTGCTAGTAAATTACTCTGACTGCGCCTTGTGCGTTCGTAAAGGAATTTCTAACAATGTAGTAACGAAGTTGGATTTTTGTATTTTGTTCTTAGTAAACCGCTTCCTCGTGCGACACATAAGACTCCTGGAGTTAATGACCTTGACTTCAAAATAGGAGACACAAGGGAAAGTGAGATGGTAAGTTTGTTGAATGCACAGACTTACCAGTGACTAGACACAGGCATGTAACTCGGCGCAGGATACCCACTCCCGTAGTACATAGTACGTAGTACATTTTTTTTTTTTTTTTTTCTAGAAAATCTGAAACGTTTTCCAGTGAGAATCATGGTTAGACTTTAGGTAATAGGAAGGTGTCAGTACAGAGAGGTTCGACGCTGTTTTTCTTGATCATGTACAGTCTATATAACACTTAGATTACGAACTCGGGTTTTTGTGAGTGGATGATCGAGGGGCGCACCCGAGCTTACTATTCGCTTGCAGAGGACGAGGAAGAGGTGTGTATATTATAGCAGACACTCTCAAGGACTGCAGCCTGAAACCTAAAGGTTTACTCCGAAGCCTAAAATCGTGAACAGTTTTCCCTTTCAATAGCAACGCGCATGCTGTTGTTATCTGTCAGGAAGTAGACAACAATGAGAGAACCAATGAGATTCGCGGATTTCCAATATAGCACGCCGAATGTCCAGTAATGTGTGTGATATTTTGTAACTGCAGAAAGATATCCTCGAGGAAGCCACCAAACTTCGTACCAGTGCAACAGACGTGGAAGAAACGATTGGTGCTATTGAGGACTTTATAAAAAGGCTGCGTCTACTTGGGGTTGAGGTAAACGTTGTTTAAAACAAGAAGTAATATAAGTAACTTAAATTTGATGTGGCTCCCGGCAAGGTCAATCTATATCGCTGGAGGTCAAAACTGTTGATAATTTTGTGTCTCAAAAGACTTGGCTAGGTACTGACCCCCGTCTCCATTAACTAACACCAACCTAATACTCTTGTTAGGGGAAGTAGGCTACATAATTTAATGTATTTAGCGGAATATACAAGTCATTCATTGTACATGTTGCATGGGCTAGTTCACGTTATTTTAATCAGTTAATTCTATTTCGACATACAAACATAAGAGATTTCCGAGAATTGCAGCTGAAACTAAGATCTATATTCAAATTAACTCAAATAGACCGGGCTGACGTTCTTAAAGGAACAGTCACGATTTGTGCATCTGGGAAAATTAGCCCAATTTTTTTCAGTTTCGTCGTTTGTAATCCTTGTGAATCGTCTCCATCCGTAACCATCCTTGTTTCTTCATGGTTTATTATTATCTCTTTCATGTTTTTATATCTCACTAAACTGCTATTTTCAGTTTTTCTTTATACGTGTGAACTTTTGAAACTTTGGCGTTTCTGTTTTTTTTTTCTTGTTTTAACTTGTTATTGTGTTCAGTGTTTCAGTTGATTCAATGAGCAGTTAATCATTGCTGAGATTGTTTAAAATTGTGCTGTATTCTAATTAAGGCAGGATTCATTCGTAAATACTGGAATTTTATTTGTAAAAGTCTTTGAATTTTCTTAACAGCCTCAGAACAGCATGCCTGATGTTGTTATCTGGATGATGAGTGGAGAAAAAAGAATAGCTTATCACCGAATCCCCGCTTTTGATCTTCTGTACTCACCACACGGGAACGCTAGGGGAAAAAATTGCGGGAAAACAATGGATTTGTTTATGAAGGTAACGCCTTAAGGACAATTCTAATGCTTCAAAAGCAATGGCTAGGATTACTGAAGAGTTTCAGGGTAGCAGATTCCGTGTGACCTTTTTACTTTATGCACGTGGCATTCACATGTAGTTCTATGTAAGAAACTGCAGTCGTGGGTAAAAAGTCCTGGAACAGTTTTCCGCTTTTGCCGGTGCTTCTCTACAGACAACAGTCTCGCGCCAATACAACCCCCCTCAGCTGTCTAGAATCTCTTCCCTCACATACAATGTTGAAAACTAGTACCTGTAATTTCTCCTGAGTTTCGACATTGTATTGGATGGAGGAGAGGGCAATAGCAATGCGTCTTTAAAAGGACAGCAATGCTTCCTCAAACTTCAGTTGTAAAACACAGACAATTCGTTGCATTACATCGGTGTCCCAAGACCGATTTTTATCCACTGTCGGCTTGGCCATCCAGTTGTAACTCCAACAAACCTGCTTTCTTTAATGTGTTGATCTTTATGATGGTGACTTACCTTGACAAAGTATCCGTGTCATTGTCTGTGATTTCTTGGCCTCTACACAGAAATAATCAAAACTGTCAAACCGAAACAAAACTTTAACACAAACTTTTCATCTCCACAGTACCCCGGTAAGAAGCAGCTTAATTTAGAGGATTACCCAGAGGTCCCTGCTCACGTTCGTTTGATACTGTGGCTTGGGCTCGAGAAACACCAGGAGGCCTGGTCCAACCGTCAGGAGACTGAGGGCGACTTTTGCGTATTTGCAGAAACGGTATGACCAGTTATGTGACAAGCAACCAAGTTAGCCAGCAGTTGACAGTATTTTCAATTGATATGTACGCTTTGTGACCTAAAAACAAAGTAAAATGAATTATTGTCATTGGTAACAAGGGGAAACACGAAATAAATTTAACTACGCCAGAGGATTTTGAAAACGCAGTTCTAGCCTACCGTCCACATAAATCCGTCACGAAAACGAAGCTTACGATTATCGTGACATTGCGGTAATACCCTGCCCGTGTTTTACTCGAACACTAATCCAACATGACCGTTGATTGTTCCGTACACGACGTAGTGTGGTCCTGGCCTAAGAAGGCTATGACCAACGAATTCCAAATCAAGTTGGAAGCTGTGAATGTTGTGGATTTTTCTTTGTAGTACGAAAATATGATGAGCGTTCTTGGCAAATGGACTGCTAAAGGACTTCCACGCCCAGCTTACTCAAACGCTAGTGGAACGGTGAGATTCCTTATTCTAAGCGTTGGATTACTTGGAAAGTAAGAATAGAAATATTTATCTTCAATCTGGTGCTTGATCGTTTGAAAATAGATTTAAGAAAACATTAAATGAACAGCGTGAAATTTGGTAACACTAAATACTTCAAATACAAGACAAAGTGTTTCTCATAACAAGGCTAAAAAAGTTAAAAAGTTAAAAACTGTAAAATTAAAAGGTCAAAACCAAACGTTTTCGGCTGTTTGCCATCATCAGGGTTGATGATGGCAAACAGCCGAAAACGTTTGGTTTTGACCTTTTAATTTTACAATTTTTAACTTTTTAACTTTTTTAGCCTTGTTATGAGAAACATCTTATAGAGCGAACACAAGACAAAGTGTTTTGGCACATTTCCAAACACCGAGAACAGATCTGAACATACGTCGCGCAGAGCAGTATTTTTTGAGGTTTTTGCAAATTCGAGGAAACATTCTGTCGAAGTTTCGATATATCTTGTCAAGCGAAACTAAAACTAAAGAGTAAACGGAGCAATAAAAACGCTAAATTATAAGCGTTTCTAGGCATTTGTTTATCGTTAGTTCTGATTTTTACTGCAGTTGAAGCTTCCTAAAGATTCGTTCATTCCACCAGATGGATGGAGCTTTGATGGAAAGTGGTTCGTTAATCCAGAGCTAAGGTGTGTGTATGAACAGATGGTCAAAATAGTAATTCTCACAAAAAAAGTTATACCAATATCTAAATATCAAAACCTAAAAATAATAAAAATAATAAACAAGAACTTTATTAAAATCTCCTCAGAAAACCTATTTACAAATCTTCACACGTTCCACTATCGTAGACTAATATAATTATATTAATAATAATATTAATGATAATAATAATGAAAGATTCTTACAAAAGCAGCTAAAGTTTATTATTATTATTATTATTATTATTATTATTATTATTATTATTATCATTATTATTATTATTATTATAAAATTAATTTTAGAACAAACTATCCTAAAATATAAAGTTAGAGCCAGGGATATGATAACAACAATGATAATAAGAGTGGTAATAATTAAAAGAGCTGTAAAAAAAATTATCTTTACAATATTATTCTCCAAAAAAAAATTAGAATAAAAAATAAAGTAAAAATTAAAAAAAAATAAAAAAAATTAATAATAATTATAATAATAATGGTAATAATAATAGCGAAATGAATTAAAGAGAAGGTTTCTGTTCTCGTTGTAACCCTGTTACAATAGGAATGTTTTCAAGTGTACATTGTGGTATTTGTGTTAAAGTCGATCCTCCTTTAGCGGAGGCCATAAGGAAAAGAAAATGTGTTTAGTTAACAGAGTTGTCCGTATGCGGGAGGTTCAGATAGTAATGTTTATACGTGGCTTGAACCTTCACTCAGTGTCCTATTTAAGTGTTTCACTCTTGGAGGAGGTTTTTGTCGTTCATGTGGCTGACAAATTTTCCAGCACTGCTATACTATGACGGATCAATACTACCACTCTTTATCAAGTGATGCTACAATATTTGTATCACATAACTGTCCAGCCATTGACAACAGCAACAGTGCAGCCTGTTAAAACACCTTTAAGAGCTTATAACTCAAAAACGAACGTGGTGACCCCTACTTTTTACGATCGAATTGCGATAAACATGATCATGAGATGCCAGTTTCTGCAAAGTTTAAAATGTTACTGAGGGAGTTCAGAGCCACGTTAAATTTTCGAAAATTTATTTCACTTGACGGTGCTCTGACTTCCTCACTATAAAAGGTTGTAAGTAATGATATGATTCCCTCGTATCATTTCGAAAAATAGAGTCTCAGCTCCTCTTCGTGTGAGTGAAACGTCTTCATCGTGTGATTTCGTGGTGCTAGAGGTGATTAGCTGGTAATTTCAGTTTTCTACTTTTGTCTTGTAAAAAGCTTTGCCTATGAGAAAGACACAGGTTGCAAGAATTTTCTGGAGGACGTGTTTGAGAACCAAGAGCGTGTTCCTGGAGGAAACTGGAATCCTTCTTCTGTGAATTGGACTGACATTGTGAGTGGTTAAGTTAAAGTTTATTATAATTACTGATTTATTTCTCAAGCGTTTTTTTTTATTTATTACCTAGTGATACAGGAATGAACCTGAGAAGACTGAGAAATTGAAATGACGTGTCTCTCCTACAAACTTTCCTCTACCCCTCGCTCGTTCTTTAACCTCTCTTGTGCTCTACGCCTACGCATTCTCTCTCTGACCTAGAGACTACCTTTTTTCTAAATACAATATGGCGCTCGCTTGATGGAAATGCGCCAGCATTGCAGGTTGAATTTGACACGATATAAGAGGAACCTTGTTGGAAACAGTGTACGCAACCTTCATGTCGCGAACGTTATCCCTAATTTTGTAAATATCTGTTTCTTTCACCAACGTTGGTTAATTTTTGCATTTCATATCATAGAAGTGATCCGGAGAAAGTTTAAGATCAGCCATTTAGTTTGCTTTACTTCAACCGGTTAAATAAATCACTTTTCTGGATTATTTATATTTCTATGATACGTTACTGAGATCACTGAATTTGGTGTCCCTTTTTGTCTCGCACTACAGCATGGGAATGCTGCCTCTAGTAAGGAGTCCATAGTGGGACCTGAGGGCTGGGAATGGACTTCAGAGTGGAACGCGGACACCAACAGGGCAGTGGATGAAGATGGTAAGACAACAAAAATTATAAACGAAAACGTAACAAGTGTGGTGTCTGTCACCATAGCAGACGCAAGGGACCCAACGTTCGCTGGTGTCGACTTCGGATCAAGGGTTAGGGTTCAAGCCAGGACCATTGTGTTGTGTTCTTGGGCAAGACACTTTACTCTCTTTAAGTCTGTTTTAGTCTCGAAGTTGCTAAGCAACTGATTTCATCTTGATGGCGTGAAAACGTTCGAAATATTCACGAACAGGACCGAGGACTCGCTCTAGTGCTTCATTGGATGATCGAAGTTCCAGGCTTAACAAGTGAAGTAAAAGTTCGTACTAGCGTTTTAAGATTTTCGATTAAACCCTAGTGTGCACCCATTCTACTGAAAGCCTGAAATGTGGTCAAGGAGGAGGCTAGCCAGTTGCATACATAGATACCGGTATTTTTAGTACTGGGAGTAACCCTGCGATGGACTGAGTAGCATCTTATTCAAGGGGGAGTAGGGAGAAATACTCCTAGTCGCTTCATGCTACAGTAATCGGAGATAAGCGAGTGCCTGATGGACCACTTTGCTCGCACATAGACTTTACGTATCTTTTCCTCGGTAGAAAATAGCAAGCACCACTGACTGATAATTTACTCGGTTACAAGTTTATGACCTTCAGTCAAATAACTTTGCGTGAACCGTACGGAAACCATGTTGTATATTTCAATATAATTTCAATACTTCTTAGCTTCATCGAAGTTACGCTGTGTTTGATTTTAGGATGGGAATACACAGTGGACGCAACTGTGGGGAGTTATGTAGCTGTAGAGAAAACTTACCACATGTCAAGGAGGAGAAGGTGGGTTCGCAGCAGGAATCTGGTGAAAAGCACAGAGAAGGAAGATAAGGTAAGACTTCAGCCTCCATTTTAGTGTTAGAAGAAGAAATATTATTTCGTGCAACTTGCTACAACATCAAGATATGCTCTAGCCATCTGCCTAGCAAGAACTTGCGTGCACTCAGGTGTTTGCAACCTCTTCTTGTTTCACGGTCTGTAAAACGTTTCGTGAGGTAACGTGTGCTTGATTTCTAGGGCCAGGAGAACGTTGACACAGAAGGATGGGAATACGCTGCGGTGTTTTCCTCTAAGTTTCACAGCAAAGCTCGTACGCGAGATTTAGTCCGACGTCGAAGATGGCATCGAAAAATGATCCAAACAGATCCAATAGCTCCTGCGGTGTTTCAGATCAGTGACGAGGTGAGTAAAATCCTGAATAGTATCGCCGAGTAAAGATGAGTTTCCTGCAGTTCTTTCTTTCGCTCACTACAACCAGTTTTGTAGTATTAAACTCGAGAGACAGTGTTTTACCACACTCCCAAAGACCGAGAAGAGGGTGGAAAATAGACGCCCAGCTGAGCATTTTTGACGACCTTCAGGGTGTTTGGAAATGTGGTCAAACACTGTCTTGAATGTTTGATATGTCTTCTCAGTCGAGACTAAAATTAAGGAGAAATCGGAGAGATAAAACAGTAGAAATCTAGTTACTATCGTAATTTTGATTTTTAGTTTCTATAGTTTCAACTTAGCGAATTTGAGAAGTCCCTGTAAACTACTTGAATCAAGAACTAAAGACACAGCTTCTTCTTCTTCTTTAATCCTCTTCGTTCCTAATGGAACATAGGTCCTCAACTAGAGCGCGCGCCCTAACCCCATATTGTGCAGTGTCCTTTATCTCATTCCACGTAAGATGTTTACTCTCCAACTCTGCCATTCTCGTACGTCGCCAGGTGTGCTGGGGTCTCCCCCACATCTGCTTAACATGAATTAACAAAAAAGAAGTTTCTTGGACTCAACCGATACACAAACCTCATGGAAATTCTTAACCAATCAGAGCACAAATGTTATCTGCACTGTCCAATCACCGACGTCATTCCATACTCACGCCTTTTTAACTTTTAAGTTTTTTTCTTGTCCCGGTAACTAAACTCAGTAGTAAACTCAGTAACTAAACTCAGTAGTAATTTGTCTTTCGGAACGTTATAATAAAGTTATTGAATTTTTATATATATATATATTTTAAAACTAACAATTAACCTCTTTTGACAACCAACCGGCAGGGAAAGAAGGGCGGAATTATGATGGTTCCCCGGATGTTCATCACATTTGAAAGTATGTAAAGGACATGATGTGACCGTTACACTGGATCTAATGTTATAGCGGTTCTTGACTTTTTATCACTCTCCCTCACTCAACAAAGTATATCTGAACTAAGTTTGACCTCAAGAGTCATTTAAATGCATTTTACTATTAGAATTTGAACTGGCGAAATACAGTTTTATTCATTAAGTTTCACTTTAAAATTAGCGATATGAAAAGCGAAAGACAAAACAGTTTGTTGTTCAATTAAAATATCACACTATCAAACTATGCAATATTTTAGTTTTTTTACGCCACCTTGCTGAAATGAACCAATGACATTGCTCTTTTTGCCAGTCCAGATTTGTCCAGATATTGGACCAGCCGCTATATCTCGATTTGTCTCTCGTTTTTTGCCTGTATTGTAGTTGGTAAATAAGAATGGAGCTAAGTGTTCGAAGTGGTTTAAGTTACTGTACACACTCAAAATGCGCTTCCTTGATTTTGGCATGGAAATTAATAATTCAAAAACAGTATTTTGTTATTTACCCCCAAAAATCTATCTTTGATAAATGGTGAAAATATGTGTTGGTCATTATCTTGCAGAAGCGCACAAGTACCAGCTGAGAGTGTACCTGTTCCAAGGGCGCGACCTGCTGCCATCCGATCCTGACGGACTATCTGGTGAGTTAGGTGACTGGAAATGATATCAAGCTATTACTAATAGGGAGTTTAACTTAACGCAGCAAAGAAGTCCTTCCCCGTGGATCATACATCATGTTACATATTTGTATGTGGTTCCCTTAAAACAAGACATAAAATGACCAAATTATGGAACATGTGAATTATCCATGAAGTCTCTATCTAAAATCTATGTTGTCCGGGCTGGAAATTTTGGACTGAAGTACGAAGAGCAGAAGCAAAGAGGCGCTCTGTAGAGGCCTTATATGACACCTGATCACGAAAGAGATCGAACCCCGTCATTGCAGTTAAACCCTAGCCGGTATTAATTTGAAAATGGTTTGTATGGTTTTGTTCTACTTTAGACCCATATGTGCGCGTTTCGTTTGCCACCCAGAGTCAGGTATCGGAGATTGTTCACCGCACACTGTGCCCCACCTGGGACCAGACGCTTATCTTTGAGAATGTCTACATTTACGGCAGTCCTGAAATTACGGAGAAGTCGCCTCCTCGTGTTGTTTTGGAATTGTTTGATCGAGATCCTGTGGTAAGAGTGAAAATTAGTCTCGGCGTGAATGATCATGGGATTATTTGGGAAAAGGAAGCAGATTTTGCAGGAGAGAACTCTGAGACAGAAACTGATTTTGATGGCGATTTGAGTGTTAATTGCAATCTAGAATTGATAAAGAACCATTTAAAGAGCTGAGACCGTGTGAAAAAAATGCTCGGAGATATTTCCAGCGCGATTCTTCCTCTATAAACAACAACAATAGCAGCATTACTATTATAAGTGCTTGAAATGTTTCGATTATCCAGCTGCATATACTGGCTTCTGGTTATCATCATCTTTCATCTTTTAATTACAGTCGTACCAGCTATTTTTTCCTGCTTAATTGTGCTGTGTTGCGGAGCGGTGCCCCAATATTTATTGGGCCTGATTTCCGTCCCACGCCCAACCCGCAACCTGGAGGACCTGGGGCTCGACTGCACGGCATGGTAAAACGTTCGGAGGCAAGGCCCCGTCTGTATAGTTCACAGCTCTCCCAATATTAATTGGCAATTTCCTCGAGATACTTTCAAATTCAATTTAGCCTTCATCGAGCAAATCGCCAAGCTTCATTTGAGTTTTTAGCTTTCTTTTATATTTTTTGGCGTAGAAAACTGAAACTATACATCTCCGCTCCTGTTGGTCGAAGACAGAGAATCCAGGAACCCCTGCTTATTTTCACGAATCATCATTGGAATAAGACTGCAAGATTGCAAAGCTGCGCCGACATAAACATGCGTTTTGACACAAAGACTTCATACTCAATGTCATACATGCTTCCTCTCAAACAATCTAATTAGCACTCACGCTCTGTTGTACGGTTTGTGTCTCTATCGAGTGTGAGGATAGTAGTAATAGTAGGATAAACAGCCCCATTTACTTTTATGGGTCGGGTGGATCTTGTTTTGCATGTGCGAACTCGTTTAAATGATTGACTGGGTTGCTAAGTTTGTGTGTAACATTATGACGTCACTTTTCTTCAGCTGTTACAACTCAAACTACATTTTCCTTTGCGCTGAGTGGTTTTTAACAGTAACCTTAATTTTAATTTTCCGTTTAATTTTGAATCGAAATTCCTTGAACTAGTGCGAGTTTATGCCTGAAAAAGTTTATTTTTAGACAAAAGATATGTTGTTCTTTTTCAGGGTAAGGATGAGTTCATGGGTCGCTGTGTGGAATCTCCTGTTGTTAAACTACAAGGTCAAGGGCCTCCTGCCCCAAGGCTGCTATGGGAACCAGTCATGAAAGGAAGGGAGGATGCCGGAGAGATTCTGGTTGCGTTCGAGCTTTTCCTGGTAAGATTTAGGGTTAAGATCGTAGCCATAGTTTCTGTATGGTAAGGTCTGGGTTCGAGCACAGTGGCACGTCAGGCCGGCGCCTTTCTTCTCTGTCTGTATCATGAAGCTACTATGAGTAGGGATGCTAGTCCATCACAGGGTTCCCAACGCCATTTAATTCGCCGGTACCCATATATGCACCTGGGTAGAGAGAGACGCTCTGAGAGTAAAGTGTCTTACCCAAGAACACAACACAATGGCCTAGTCTAGCGCACTAACGATGACGTCACTGCGCCTCCCACCTACTTAAACTATATGTTATAATAAAAAATACCAATCGGAATCAGGTTTGTATTGCCTTATTCCACAGGACGAAGGAACTGATTTGCCTTACTTCCCTTCCACCAAAGAAAACAGACCATCACTGTACATTGTGCCCAGTGGAATCAGACCCGCGGTACAACGCACAGCTATTGAGGTGTGTGCCGTACTTCTCTAGTTTGTTTGAGTTATCTAATTATTGTACTGTAGTGCAGTGTTGTTTCTTTGTAGTTTGTAACTGCGGTAATTTTTGTCAATTTTGTAATGTTTGTATGTATCAATGTATACGTTCTTGTACTAAATCTGTAAAGAAAAAGAAACTAATAAAATATCAAAACAAGAGTGTACCGTATTAAGAGGAGAACTGATTTCCTTGTCTAACAAATTAGGAAAAAATTCGGGGAATATAAGAAAACGACGCTACCTAACATTTTGTCGCAATATAGAACTGTGAAAGGTGAAGTGATCAACATGACACAGCGCAGGACCAAGAATTAAAAAAAGTATTTTCTCGTTGTCCCACGCTCGTGTCATGTTGATCAATTCACCTTTCACATTTCATTACCGAGCTTAACTTAAAATTCATCATCTTTATTCACTTATCACCAACCATGGAATTGTTTCTCCTCTATGTATCGATAAGGACTCTAGTGTATGTTCTTTGAACTTAAAAGAGCTTAACCACGGTATTTTGGAGTTACTTTGGAGACGTACAAAACTATCTTCAAATTGAGGGAAAACTGAAAATTATAGTTAACTAAGGTAGATAAACGCTAAAGAGATAATACTAAACCACAAAGAAAGGTAGGATGGTTAAAGATGGAGAAGATCGGCACGGATTACAAACGACGAACTTGACAAATTTAGGCTAAAATTTTCAAGATGCACAATCAATGAGGTAGTTCCTATAATGGGGGAGTTTTTGTCTTTCAATTGTGTATTTTTGTATTGCAGGTGTTGTGTTGGGGTGTTCGAAACATGAAGAAGTTTCAGCTGGCCAACGTCTCTTCGCCGAGTATCGAGTTCGAGTGTGGAGGTCACGTGATCCAATCGACCGTTATTAAGAACACGAATAGAAATCCAAACTTTGATGAACCAATCTTTTTCTTTGACACTGTAAGGAGCTATATACAACATAACGTACAATGTTTCGTGCTTCATAGCTTCATATTTAAGGCACTTCTTCCCTTTCTTAAATTACTAACTAAACTCAGCATTTTTGGCTATGTTATGAAAGTCGCGTCTGGAAAGGTGAAGGTGTGTAAATACCCCAGTTCATTCTTAATTAATTACACTGCAGCTTTTGGTATTTCTCTCACTTGGCAAACTGGAACAGTTTTCTACGGTGTTTTGTAAAGCAAAACCTGGCAAAAAGAACACCCACCCAAACATCCAATCAAAATTTGAAGTAAATACATATAACTGACGGAACGCAAAGCATGTGTGAGTGCGTCACAGTAGTTTATAGATAGTTGTGATTTGTGTTCTTTAATTCAGTATCTTCCTAAAGAAGAGCTCTACACTCCACCGATGAACATCAAGGTGCGAGATAACCGATCATTTGGTCGTCGACCTGTTGTTGGAGTCCACTGTATAAAGTCACTGCAGCCCTACAGGTGTTTACCGCTGGACGAGGTTGATTATGGTGAAGACTCAGGTTGGTATTAGTAGGAAATCCCGGTTAGTTACAGAATATCCGAGCGCCCGCAATTTCCGCCAGTTCTCTCTGGTTGTAGCTGAGTCGTCCAAGTATTCTCTGGCTAGTTACTGCTCGTGTAAGTTAGGCCCAGGGATAACTGCCATTTTATTTCCTCCTAGGATATAAAATATGTTAGGTGAGGTTGGTCTTGCTCAAAGCGTCACAATTTCCTGAGAAAGGGAAGGCTAACTGTTCAGTTAGTGGTGGGGAGGGATGGAAGAGAATGCCTAGTCTCCTTCTCCAGACGTGTCCAATTACACTGTCACAGAACTTGTTAGATTGAATCATTGTCAGAATTTGCTTATGATTGGATGGTTTACAAAGTATTAACTCAAATGAAGAGATATGTAAATGATACAGTTGTCTTTTTTTCTGTGCAGCTGATGCGGGAAAGGATGAAGATGGAGGATCGTTTTTGATAGATATCACTGACGACAAAGAAAAAGCGGTGAGACACATGCTGAAATGTTACCTAATCGATATTTGAGAATTTATTGTTGCCAATCGTTGCACTGCCTAATTACATTATCAAAGAAGATATTGTGTATCAAACACGCAAGACTATGTTTGACCACATTTTCAAACACTGAGAGGAGTTAAAATACGACGCGTAGCAGAGTATTTTAATTTGACGAACTTCCAGATGTTTGGAAATGTGGTCAAACACTGTATTGAGTGTTTGATACATAACATCGCAATCAAAAGTAAAACTAAGGAGAGATTACGGAGAAATAAAATCTTAAGAATCCATGCTAATTAAGATCAGAACACCGTCACGGCCTTGATTTCCTTTGTTTAAACCCAATGAACTATCAACAAGTTTGAGAAAGCTAGTTACTTAACGGTGAAAATTGTCGTTCGTTTTTGTCAACAGGAGTTAGTAGAGGAGGACATAGACTGGTGGTCCAAGTTCTACGCCTCAATTGGTGACTATGATAAAAGCGGAGACTACATAGAACGTGGTTACGACAAGATGATAGTAAGACAGAAGCTTGGTTTACTTGTCTTGTCGCGCGTTGTTGTGTTAACGTTTGTCTTTGAAATAAAGCTGGCTATGTCACTTTCAATTGTTATGACGACGATAGCGACCGGTTGCAGTTTCAACACTTATCATGGCACTTCAAAAATGGTGCCGCATTTTCGACTTCAATCTTAAACCTCAAAATTAAATAATACGTCTTAAATTGCCTGCGCATTAGAAATGTTATTTTTCTTTGGATCTCAGAGGTCGTGTTTTAAACACTGAGTTGCATCCACTTTGTCAAATCAAACATTATTTTATTTGGTCGGGTCTCGCTCTTCATTTTGATGTGGAATCAAAACTTTTATCCAACGGGAATTGCCTGATGTAATGAATAAATTCTCAAAACTTGTAAAGTAGAAAGTCTATAACGGTTACTTGGGAGAATGTATATGTGGGGCTATCAGTGGAGTAGATTTAACACTTTTTCTGTGTTTAGGTGTACGACAAAGAGCTGGAAAACGTAGAGGTCTACGGCAAGTTTCAAGACTTAGTAAAGACTTTTGAACTTCATCGTGGAAAAGTGAAACCAGGAGAGGAGGCAACGGTTGTGGGCGAGTTCAAGGTACAAGAAACAGACAAAACGAGAATTAATGATCAAACTCTCGCCATCCCTTGCTGTGAAACTCTCTTGTACCCTTGGTAACTTTTGGATTATAGTGCACTTTCGTCATCAAGAGTGTTTTTTTTTATCCTTTGTTACATACTCGGTGGAGCTCAAGAAAACGTTTCATCAATTATCATCATCATGTAACTGATCATGAGAAGGTGATAGTTTTGATTGGTAGAGAATAAACCAACACCGAGATAAAATCATTAGCTAGGAGATTTCTTGATGCACTGACAAATTCTCAGGACTAGCATTTGAACAGTTTTTGAGTGTTATTTAGTAGACGTTTACCCGAAACTTGTTGATTCAGAGTCAACACTAATGGATGGAAAGACAGAGAGGTCAGAGCTCGTGGCGCTCGGTCCCGATGCATTGACCTCGAAATAACTCTATTTTTTCTTTTAGTGTCGCTTAGTTTGGTACGTCTGTGCTATGTGTGGACAGTGTTAATGAACAAGCCAGCCCATTTTCTTGATACAAACAGACAGAGAAACAAACAAACCGACAGACAGACAACATTAATGAAGGTAGCCTTCAAAAGGAACACTGCATCTTGGCCAAATAATGGCTTCGAAATAGACGAGAAAAATAAAAAATTAGGGAGAATTTGGTGACTGAAGCTGTTTTACGAGTGAATATATAAAAGATCATAGATTTTAACTGCGGAGAAAGATATGAAGAAAGTGTTTTTTGTTGTTGTTTCAGGGTTCATTTCATGTGTACCCGTTGCCTAGTGACCCTAATCTTCCATTTCCTCCTCGCATCTTGAAAAACCTACCCCCAAGTGAGCCCGTAGAGTGTCTGGTCAGGGTTTATATCATCAAGGTGAGTCCTTCATGTATGTTCACAGATGCGTTATACCTTTTAGCAATGAATATTGCAGACTGTTCATGTACGACTTGCACCGACAACTCGCGACGAAATTTTTAGGGATAATTATACAGAACGGATATGGTCCACATTTATGTAGTCCAATTTGGACAGCAAGTACATGACAATTCCTTATTGGTGCTATCAAAATAGAAATGCATGTCTACAACTATCCTCCATTTCTCTAAATAGAGTTGAAGAAGAAGTATATTCGTTCATGTATTGGGCACAACCTTGTGGGGAGGACGGGGGATAGAATGGATCTCCCCTTTCCCACTCAAAGCAATGTTGTAGAATCGGGGTCAATCTTTGAGTTGTGATTCGCGAATTTCAAAGAGTTTATGGGTTTTTCTATTGGAAGAAGAGAATGAAACATTTTATATGAGAGTTAGTTGTTTTCTTTCATTGTTACAGGCAATTGATCTTCAACCAATGGACCCTAATGGACTGGTAAGTATTATACTTCAATAAGTAAACATTTAGACGCTATTGTGCAATGTTTGGCATGTATCTATATTTAAGTAACGAATAGTCTCAGTTTGTCCTTATTTCGCTGCAGGCTGATCCATACTTAGTCGTATCTCTTGGAAAGACCAAGATCAAAGATCAAGACAAATACATTCCCAACACTCTAAATCCTCTGTTTGGAAAGTAAGTAACAACTCATCAGTTGTACCTGACCAACAGCCATCATGTCGCCCTCCTCTTTCTCACTCTACAATGAGGAAGTATCAGTTGGTGCTTTATTCTTTCTTAATTAAAGGAGCTGCGTTGCGTTTTGCGCATCTTGAAAAGTTTTTCCTAATTTTTTTATGTGCGTCGTTTGTAATCCGTGTCAATCTTCTCCATCCTTACCCATCCCTGTTTCTTTATGGTTTATTATTATCTCTTTACTGTCTTAGTATCTTAGTAATCAATTATTTTCAGGTTTTCTTCGATTTGAAGATAATTCTGTGGCCAAAAAAACTCAAAATACTGTTCGTTTGTAATCCGTGTCAATCTTCTCCATCCTTAACCATCCTTGTTCCTTTATGTTTTATTATCATCGCTTTGGTGTTTTTGTGTTTTTGTTTTCAGGTTTCTTGCAATTTAAAGGTAATTTTGTATGGGGCCTAAATAGCTCGAAATGCGTGGCTGACGAGCGTTGCTCACAGAAATTTTATAGCGTGCCCAGTGTCTGCGACATTTTTGGATATCCAATTTCTAACCCAACCGCGACCTTCTATAACTTTTTTATTTTCTTCTGACATCAAAATTCATACAGATTTCATTCTTCGCTAGTTGATTTTGGTTGCATAACTGTAAAAAAAAATAATTATACTTGTTTTCCGCGTTGGATAGAGAGATTATTAACTTTCAAACCTTACAGTAAAAGACTATGAGCAGGTTTTCGTTTGTCCGGGTCATAAGTTTTCCCATTAACACTATGTTTCGTTTATTTAGGATGTTTGAACTGACAGCCCACATTCCTATATCTAAAGATTTGTGTATTACTGTCATGGATTATGATCTTATTGGTAAAGATGACAAGATTGGTGAGACAGTTGTTGATCTAGAGAATCGGTTTTTGTCCAAGTTTGGAGCCATCTGTGGTCTTCCACAGACCTACTGCACGTAAGTGTTTACTTTGCAAAACGGGAGAGCATGTTCCTTACCATCAATACCTCAAAAGGTATCGGCATATTTCTTCGCAAGATATCCAATACATTTGGTTGTCAAGAGGACTCAAAGAGAAAATAAAATGTCTTGACCCAGTGTGTAAACATAATTTACCACTATACTGTTCGATTAGACAAACAACAGGCCTCAAAGTCCTCGAAGGGACACTGGTCGTTTTAAACGGACAGGCTTACTGTAGAGTGATTGTCATCGAAGCTGGCAAGCTTACTTTCTTCAAATTCTTAAGGTTTTTAGACTGTTGTAGGACGGTGTTTCTAATTGGCTCCTTCAATAGATTTTTAATAATAAGTTCTACAAATTATTTCAGTTCTGGCATTAACAAGTGGCGTGACTCCCGAACACCAAAACAGATACTGGAGAAGTACTGCGAGGTCAACAATTTCTTTAAACCCAGATATTTGGGGAACAACAACGTGATCTTCCATGGCGACGAATTCTGCTTGGATGATTTTGGTAAGTTAATATCCACTGTTACAAGTGTTTTCTTTCTTTCTTCAGTGTAGAGTTATAGATGTCAGCACAACTCAACGCTCCAGAGTTTTTTTCCGTGTTTCAAGGGCGTGCCCAGCCCAGCACAGTTCCAGTTTCCCTTAAAACGAGAACACAGTCCTTAGCGGTTAATTATTGTCACAAAACCACTTTCTTAAATTATCTGACAGCAAAGTTTAATTCTTCGAGAGCAAAGCGATTACCCCTGTTCGCCCAACTTGAAGACTTCAAAACACCTCTACAAAAAATACATTTGTGATCGTTACTTATCTTAAGATTGAGCTATTTCACAAAAGGAGCATCTTTCATTGTGTACTCGTAGCTAGCATTTCCGTTCTCGTTTTTATTTGTTTGTATAACTTGGTTTTAGAGGCTGGAATGTTAGTGTCTCCTCACCTGGGCCCCCCTGATCAACGTCTTGCCTTACACGTGCTCAACAGCCTGCCTCTGGTGCCGGAACATGTGGAAACACGACCGCTGTACAACACACTGCAGCCTGGAATAGAACAGGTTTGTTGCCTGTTAAGTAACTCGAGTCAATGACGTTACACTAGAAAAGGCTTTGGTGTAACTTCTCTCACTTGATTTGTTATATCATTGTGACATACAAGTTACAAAAGAAAATTGGCCTGCTAACACGAAAAGTTCCGATGGTTATGGGGATGGTTATTTCGTGAACTGACTCAAATTTGTTTATGAATCCAGGGAAAACTTTTGATGTGGGTCGACATTTTCCCGAAAGATTATGGACCTCCAGGAATGCCTTTTAATATATCACCAAGAGAACCAGGAGAGTAAGTGGAGCTTTTGTCTGCTTTTGAAGGTTACTCGACACGTCTTCAGTCGAATTTCATTTTACGAATTAACATGCATGTGTTACAGACTATTGCCGGTTTTCATGTGACGTAGTCACATTCCAAAATTTAAAATTGCCTTTCCTTCTGAGGTTTTAGTTTCATA
>OMLO01000636.1_pt1 | contig 23869 bp, 11 predicted proteins | sample 1674811 | NCBI WGS metagenome assembly OMLO01 (sample SAMN06265003, study PRJEB25207) | coral metagenome | isolation source: Coral host | place: Mexico:La Bocana,Puerto Morelos, Mexico | collected 2008-11-13
AACCTTTTTAATGAAAGGGTACACCCTCTCTATCTTACCCTTGCATGGTGAACAAGTGAGGCTTACCACAAGACAAACGATTTCTTCCTGACTCTTTGTATGTGTTTTGTATAAAGATTGTACACATTAAAGATTCACATGATGTTTTACTTATTCTTCATGTACAGTGCCATCAGGATTTTTGACGTTCTTCTTCTTGTACCAAATGTTCTCTTCCTGATGTTCCTTATGTACAGGCTTGGAGTGGCTCATGTGCAACTTTATAAGATAAGATGTCCTATCGTGAAGACTGTTTACTTTATGGTAGGTAACAATGTTCAAATGTGGCTAAATGTAATTTGAGCAAAGTTTGAGATGAGTCAAAGCTGGCCAGTGGTCTTTCAGGGCAATTATGCTTAGTAGGGACTTGTATGGGTTCAGGAGCCCATTACGACAGGATTTGCTTGCCAGCTGTGTGGAAGTTTAGTGCTTTTGCTCGCTCATCTCCTTCCCTTTCATTGGTGACAGTAAGTATATGGAGTGCAAGTATCACCACTGACTCTATCAATGGGTGCCGGATGGTTGCCACTCTCAGGGTTGCCATGGATACCTGCATGCTCTGCTTAAGGCTCATATTGCACCTGCCCCCCATCCCTAAGGCATCTTTTCCAAGCTCTTCAATTGGTGATGAGTCTAAGGGCTCAGCTCATAATTTATAACAATTTGGGATATTTAAATCTAGAAGTTTTCCACGAACAAAGTATTTAGAAAAGTAAATGGTATAGAATGTGTGTCTTTAGGACTTAATGATCCCTTGAGCAATTTTTAAATGGAAAAGTACGAATGATGGAGGAGTTTTCATGAAGAAACTAAGTTTAACATATATTTTGTACATGTATCTTTTTTTTTCTTCAAGTCCCTAAAATGAGCAGTTCAAAGAAATTGATGTGACTCACACCAATGCTTTAAGCCAGAACATCCAGAAGAATGGCGGGGGTGGGGGGAAAAGAGAGCAAAGAGTTTTCTGCAAGAGGTCCAGTATCAGTAAAGACATTTTCCTAGAACAACAATTTACTTTTGCAACTCTCTCCCCTGGCCTCGCCACTGTGACATTGTATGGCACACAGCTGTACTGATATCATGCATGTTAACTGGGGACTATCAGATGGCTGAATTCTCTATCGAGCTACTAGGACTTGGAAGTCTGGTAGTAGTGAAGTATGCAAAAAAAAATATTAGCAATAGCACTGGTGTGGTTTTCATCATATATATGTTTTGAAAATCTTGGGACCAGCAACCAAGGAATGTTCTGTTTAATTAATACAGTGCTACTAATTAGATTTGTTTATTTCATTCTACTAGGTATTCTTTGTTTGTATTGTTGGCATAGTGCGATGTTTTGTTTCCATGCTTTTGACGTCTATCTTAAATCAACCTCACAAGGATTCCCTGCTAACAAAGGTACTTATGGCATTTTCCTATTTAATTAATAGTAAGTTAATTACACACATGCAATCTAGCCTGCATCGTAGACACTAAACGACTAGGTTTTTACGGGGAAATCTTCGTCTGCAAAGAACGGTACATGTAATGCAATCACAAACAATAAACGTTGTAAATGAGAGACTCTATGTGATGGCAAAACACAATATATATCTATTCTGTGTGCTTGGGAAAGTTTTCCCTCTTTTTGGTGGCAATTATCCAATATTTATGAGTGGCAAATCTGCAGTTGCTGCATTAATAGAATAATTGTGTGTTGACCACCCCTTGCAATAAAGAAGAAAAAAACCTCAGGCACTCATGGTGAATTTGTGATATCTAATAAGCTACTCCTTTTATATTTGAGAGCCTTAAAAAAGTTCATGTATTTGTTATTAATATTGATTTTTGCCATAATTTTCTTTATTTTTGATGTTTTCCAGATTTTATGGCTTTTGTTGTGCTGCTTCTTGTTGGCTGTGGAACTAAGTGTGATAATATTTGGTGTTTGGGCAGGTATGCTAATTGTTGTCAATGATGACTTTTCTGCAAAATATTAATTTAAAGTCGAACACCATTAATCTGGTCACCAATAGGCTACAAAAATCTGGCCATGTTAATAAGTGGGATGCCTGAATGAAAGGGTTCTGTATCTAAGATAATGACTGTCTGAGCTTCTGTTCTGGTCAAAATAAAGTGGCCATGATAAAAAGGTGACCCTGGCCATTGCCTTAAGGTACGGATCCGCTGTGTGAGTGTGCATATGTTAATGAAGTGATTGTCTGTAATTGAAAATGCAGCCCAATAAAGAAATTTAACATTTAGCAACAGGTTTTCTGTAATATACAATTAATACAATTTGCTCTTAGGTAACATGCAAGATGGAAGGAGAGGTGTTCAAGTAGTCTTGTGTGTATCAACAATATGTGCTATAGCATATTCATCAACACAGGTTTGTAATTATTGTGAGCCATCTTGCTCATCATCAGCATTGTTTTTGTCAATCATCATCAACTGGTTCCCCTTCCTTTCTCTCATTCACCTCCTTGCCCTTCACAGACCTTCTTCACCTTCTCCTCCTCCTCCTCCTCATCATCATCATCATTCCTAGTGTCACTCGAAAAACATTGTTCATGAGATTTGTGAGTGAACATGCATGCAAAAAAGAAGATTATAATGTATATTCAGTATTCTACCCAAGGCATGTGACTGATGCTTAAAGAACAGGAAAGAAGCATATAGTTGACTGTCTGGTTTCCATACAAGCACTAAACCTCGCATTAGAGCTCACTTAGTTTTGACTCGGCTTCATATAAATGTCCAAATTAATGTTCTGCTGTTGCATTGGCTCTTTCGTCTTCAGGCAACTCTTGAGTTTATCAGATGTCCTGGAATAAATGGCAAAATTTATGGTAAAACAAAGTATGATTTATATGGACATGGCGGATTACTATTTATGTCATCTACATCGCTGTTTCTGGCTTTGGTAAGCGTAAGAAAGAACCTAGAGCTGTGCATTACTCCTGAATTTAGTCTTGAAGTCTTTTTTTTAAATTTATATATTTAGTGTAAATGTCGAGTGTCAGGGACTCTCCTTCTGGCATTGGTATATGTGCATGAAATATTTAAGATTGTTAACGCTAAGGCTTTCAACACTGCCACTCTGTACTGTGCATGGAAGCTTTCATGAAAAGGCGACGGAGTGTACCGTCATTTGTTTCTGGAACAACACCTTGTAGTTTTGTTTTCAAGTTCAAAATTTTCATTATCCAGTACAAAACTGTTCTTCCATACATGTAGATGTTCTTACCCTTTGTTCGTATCCTGCCAGCGCTGATTGTCTTCTGATGTGCGTTAATAACTCGCCGGGTGAAATCGGACGCGAAGGTCTGGGTGAAAGATTAGGCGCGGCCGTAACGGGAATTGCCGCACCAGTCTCTTCAGAGTTACTCTCTTGATAGCCAAAACACTGAAATGTTTAATTTGGTGATAAAAGTATGAAACATTGCCACACTAATGACCCTAAGACTAACATTTTCTAAAATTATATGAGAAAATAGTTCGAGAAGAGATGGGAAGGCAGACTTGCCCTGTTGAATTCCTTGTTAATTTTTCTGTACAATGGTGCCAATTTTTTGCAGGTTTATTTCGTTATTGTCATGTTGCCATGTACCAAGTTAAGAGAGTGCTGTATCATACCTGGTAGGTCTCTCCAGCAGATTTTAAGTTGTATTCGTAGCGTCGACTATAACGAAGTTTATCAAGGACGTCTCGCGAGAGATTTTCAAGGATATTCGACCACTGATCTGTAACATTTTATGCTTGAAACTGCACGCCTACACTTAAAGAAATTGTCGCGATTACAGAGATCTCAATTTAACTTTCCAAGATGATATTTCTCCAAGTAAGCGAGTAAGTCAGTTATGACTCGAGAAATGACAAGAATATGCCTTAGTATGAATGAAGTATAAACACTTTTTATGGGTATATTACGAACTTACAATGTAACCAGCTCCCAGATGGCTTGATAGCTCAGTCGGTAGAGCACTGCACCTGTATCGCAGAAGTCATGGGTTTGAATCCCGTTCAGGCTTTAATTTCACAACTGCTCAAGTTGTGTAAATAACTGCGATGATCAACCATAAATCTACATCTTTCTCCACAGTTCAACTATTTGATCTTTCCTATATTCATTTGCATATAAACACAATTTACGGTCCATTCCATAATCAAATACTCCTTATCTTGCCCTTTTCTATCAGATCATGCTGTGCAATTAGGACGTGAACATTTTTTTCATGTCATTAAGCTTATTTTCTGCGTCGATTTTTGTTTTTCTAAGATTGCCTTTTTAACGTGAGCACTTTTTGCTTTCAGCGAGGAAGTCATTTTACGTATACTGCGGTGTGTTAGGTGTTGTGAATCTACTGCAGGGCTGTACGAGTCTACTTTTGTATGAACGCATCACGCAAAGCTTGTGGTAAGAATATTTGATACAAGTTTTAATTTCATATCTTAGTCAGAGTTTCCGAGGACCGGCACTACATACAGTCAACTGTCAACTCTCTTCTTTCCGCCCCTGGGAACCAGGTTGATATGATGGTCCTCAGAGGGTCCTCAGTAGAAAAGGCCCTTAATAGTGAGTGTCCGTTTCAGGATTTGCCGAGGGTCCTTTAAAACAGTTCAAGGTCCGAAACAAGTAAGTAAGGAGAGGAGGGTTCTAGGTGTCCGATTCAACGACACTGAAAAGGAAACGGCTAGAATTTTATTTGACGGATATAGTGTGTTTAAGTCGTATCCGCTAGAGTAGGTAAAACTGGTAGATTCTATGGGTAACTTCAATAGTTGCATCAAACTCAATGCTTTATTATGACTTATATCTGCGTTTTCATTGTAGCGTTTTGGATTTCACCATGGTTTTGTACTATACTATGTTCGGCCCTATGGTGTACTGGACTTTCCTAAAGGATTTCTTTAGAACGTGAGCGGTATTTTTGCTTCTTAGTTAATCCTTCTTAGTCCTCAGTGTAAGGTGATCAGACTGATTGTTCGAATGTAGGAATGACGTATTCAAAACTAACATCTACATAGGGGTGTCCTGCAGAGAGACAGCGCCCATAACTGCCACAAACTCTTTAGGATTAGAACCAGAAGTCAAACATAGAACTTCTCGAGACGAACTAAACTAAGCGAATTAAGTTCATGATAAGTTCGATGTTTGACTCAACTAAGTTCGTCTGACTGAGTTTAGATTGATTAACACGAATTGCAATCAAGTTCGGCGTTTGACCTAACGGTTGAGCTGTACCCGTCTGGATCAGTCGACTCAAATTGCAATTTAGCTCGTCTAAAGTGAAATTCGACGTTTTACCTAGGCCTGAGAAGACCAACTTTGCGTATTGCAGAACTTTGTCTAAGTTTTACTTAACGATTTGTTATTATGGACTCGAGGGCGAAGTGCTATTTCCTTAATGGTTTCTTAGACCTAGGACAAAATAATATGATATCAGCTGAAAATCAAGGTTATGTGTTATGGCTTCGCAATCCACTGTGATTTTCCAAGGGCGTACTGTGCTGTCTGATTGGTTAGTTGTTTGATTACACCTGAGAGGTTTTTTGTCTTGTTTTTGTTTTATTTTTTTCAGCACCACGGATTTCCCTGATGTACTTAGAGTGGGAGACTCGTATTCGTACTCTTACCTGCCGGCTGAAGATACCGGAGTGGAGTCTGAGTCCGACCAAGAATACGCATGACTTCAATCCATTCTCGTGCCCTTAGTCCTTTTCGCTTCTCTTAGCCGGCTGGGGCTAAGAGAAACGAAAAGGGCCATGGACATGAGAATGGACTTCAACCAAAAGGGCGTATTAAACCCCTTAGTTTTCCTGGTTCTACAGTTGATTAGGCTTCCAAACAAGTAGAATTGCCGCAGGGTTTTCTCAAATTATAATGACAGCTAGTCCCCAAGGGGCGCGCTTCTCGCACCCCTGGATTTCTCGCGGCTATGTTTTTTGTTTCGCGGTTTTCTTTCGCGTCTTCCTCGGTGAACTTAGATTGATCAAATAAAAAGTCAGTTACGCTAATCAGTACATCTAATGAGTAACTCAGAACACAACAAGTGTGTTAACCCAGAGCAAAGTGAGGAAAAATGTTGTACAAAAAGTAATTATGGATTTTGGTTTTTGTTCCTGTTTGGCTGATTTAGTAGTCAACTAAGAGACATTTCTAAAGGGTTATTTTAAAACCAACTATTTTGGTTCTTTTTACCGCTGAATTTGTAAATACAAAATGAAATAAGTGACCGGTTATATGATATATGGATAAAGATATATTAAGTCTGCTAATACAAGTAAGTAGATGTAACGGAAATTATTATTTAAAAAATGTTCTTTTTATTGAAAGCTTGAAGAAATAAATTTTAGTTCAGACACTGTAATTTATTATAAATAAATACATTAGCGGTCTTCTACTTTTAATAATAATGCACCGTGCATATTTAACATTACATCTTAGAAAAAGAAAATTGTTCAGTCAAAGGAAAAACACCCCTAAAAGTACTGGAAAATTTAAAACAGTGCGTGGAAATCCCAATTCACAGGTTTCACTGTTTTTGCCAAACATTCACCTGTGTTATGATTCTATGAAAACAACAAGGAGAGCGATAATATTCCCTAATTTTAGTTAGTTGTTTCTTGTTGATTTCGAGTTCATTTCGGCTTGTAGGTTACTTTGTAAAAGAGGAAATGACCGAAATTCAAGGATTTTTACCGTTACTAGTTCATAATGTATGGAATAATTGTTCATTTTAGGAAAACCTTCCGACAAAACTGCATTGAGAATCGGTTTGCTAAAAAGGGTTAGGACTTTGAGGGGCTACTATTGCTTCCCAAATAAGGAATGATAATAGATCGTGAGCCCCTCTCTTCCATTACAGGTATTCGCCGTGAACAATCACCTAAAGATTTTACTGCTGCTGATAATGAAGACAATAGCACTCTATAAAAAAAATCGGTTTATTTAGAACAGAATGAAAGGAGAAAAGCCAGAATAAATGCTAAGACGAATGGGTTATTTTGTGGTAACTTGTTTCCAAGCTTTGCAGGTATTTACGGGTGCCTGAAGCCCTCTCCGAATCCATCCCCGGATCCATCCAGCTTCTTGTCTTTGCATGTCTTAGCATGAGCCAACTTTCTTGATGTAAAACCTATACAAATAAATAAATAAAGCTATGAAAAGTTGAAAAGCTTGCTCCACTCTATAGTAATTTGCACGCGATCTCCAGACAATAGCCTCTCGGCATGCATGAAAAACCTCCAAAAAAATAGACAACGCCATTATCATAGGTCCAGTATTGAAACGGATATACCCTGAAAAAACTACCCCTCACCAGCGTTCCAACACTCTTTTTTCTTTCGACCCTTCGTAAACTTCGTAAAATTTCACTTAAATTCACGTGTACCCCCGCCTTAAGTCATTTTCTCAGATGTCTACCTGCGGTACCGATTGACCTCATACCAGCATTTCTACTTTGGATGGTCCTGAAACTTGGGGTATTCAAAGACCAATAGTGCCATGATGATATAAAAAAAATCGTAACAGTTTAGACAATTTGTCTATTGTGTGTGGTGCAGAGGAAGGTTACTTCCAAGTAAAGCTTGTCTCCTTTGCAGTCGGTTTTAGGTTCGTCACGCAACGCTTCCTTCCCCTCAGAACCTTAGTCTGTCGGTAGAAGCGTTGGCGTTGCGCGACGATCCAAAACCGGCTGCGAAGGGGATCAAAATATAAAGCCTACAAACATTAAACTAGAGCGAATGAGTTACCCATCAAGACATGATTTAGATCACATTTTAGAACGCAAAACAAACCGTACGCGATATGCCTGTTTGAAAGTCAAATCTTGTTTTGTAAAAGAGCAGGAAGTGTTGGCGTCAATAGTACCTCCAAAGAGTGTGGCTGATTGCCATAGCAACCAACACCTGCAAAAATTTATTTTGTCTTTTCAGTAGTGGAATCGTATGCAATTGACTTTTCTTCGCCATTTTTAAACAAAAATTTTGGTCCCTTTTAATAGCGTCTGCGTAGGTTCTCTAGTTGAGGATCGGGAAGAGGACTACGATAGAAGAGAGAGGATACCCGTCCTGTTGCTCCCAAGGCCAACCTCGTTCCCATGCCAAGACGATAAGAACGAGGTTGTGGTCAGGTGAGAACCTCCACAAGGTACATATCAAACTTTGGCACAATCTCTCCTGAAAACCTTAGATGCATCTTCTTATTTTGGCGTTTTCGTATTTCATTTTTCATAGCCTTCGAATATTTATTCAAGTGTCTTTTTTCCGTAATGCGCGAACGACTGCTTCCTTTTCGAAAATGAAAAAGGCATTGAAATAATTCCTGATAATCACAAAGCGTTTGATTTGTAACAAGAGAAAATCAAGGTACCTTGATTGTTTCTTTCTTGTAATGAAGGCAATTCTCCGATGCTCATAAATAAAATTAGAGGGCGGGGAAAAAAAACAGTCTGGCCGCGTAATGGCCGCGTATATTTTGCGGAAAAACTGCGTTGAGCCAAACTCTGACCCAGTCTCCAGCTGGGAAGACTCCAGAAGAGTGGGCGAGTCGTGAGCGGAGATTCGAGGTATCGTATTTCAATCACTTTTTGATTTTTACTGCCTTTTGCCGAGACTCTGGAGATTCTTACGCTACGAAATTATATTCCCAACAGTCTCTGACGTCAACCACGTACGAAAAGTCTGTTGACAAACAATCGGCTAACTTGATTTGCTGGGCGACAAACTGAGACACAAACAACTCGAAAATTATGGCAGATTGTGTAACTCGCGTAGAACTTCATGTGTCCTGTAGAGGACTGCTTGATAAGGATACTACTTCAAAATCAGATCCGTTATGTGCCATGTATATTCAAGATGCTCATGGAAAATGGTACGAGGTAAGTTGAGTCTGCTTCGCTTCTACGCGACCCTCGACGTGCAAATAATCATGCAGCTGTGAAGCTTATAAAGTTTGTAAATTAGCTTGCTTAAGTTTGTATAAGCTTAACCGTACCTTTACAGTGCATCTTTTATTAAGCTTTATTTTAGAGTGAAACACTTTTCTTGCGATATATTGATTGGAAACGTCAGACTAGCTTCTGAAGCGTTAACCTGCATAGGGAAATGTCCATGTAGGTGATCAGCGTCTAGATTGACGGATGTAATAATCTTTAACTGTTTATGCATTAATCTTTAGTTAGATATCAGCCTCTAGCATTTTCTTTAACATTTTTAATTTAGAATTTTTGTGACTTTTTAGTTTCAGATTTGCATATGAAATAGATGAAGCATAATTGTTGAAATTTAAATTTAGTTTTAAAAATTTGTAAAACAAATTATAATATTTATTTATTCGTTTATTTTATTAGACAAGGCACTGGGACTTGATTAAAAATTCATAGTTGCTCACAGTTTAACACAGTCTTGAAATTACATGGCTGTCAAGTGATTTTGAAAGAGGTGGTTATATTGAAGGTGGCTGATGCTGCCATGATATAAAGAAGTGGGAAAACAGCCCTGGGACTGACTGGTCAGCCGCAAGTATGAGGCAGATGGCGATTTGTGCTGGCTGCCAGCTTTTCTCAATCTGGAACTTACTTATTAGTTTGCAGTCTTAAGCAGCTGTGAAATTTAAGCCTGAAAAAAAAAAATTAGGCTTGAAAGGGACTCGACCCATGACCTCTGCGATACCGGTGCAGTGCAGTGCTCTGCCAACTAAGTTATCAAGTCTGCTGGGAGCTGGTCTCCTCATTAGTTTGTAATATACCCGTGGGAGGTGAAGGACGCAAATGAATATACCAAAGATCATATATTTGAACTGCAGAGGAATAGATGAAAACATACGTGTAGATGATCATCGCAGTTACTTAAACATTTACCTCCTCTGCAATCCTTCAAAAGACAGATCTGTTTAACTAACTCTTCATCCTGGAGAGAATATGATCACATAGTATGAGTACTGTGTTTTATGTAGTACATGACCACCAAGCATGTTTCGTGAACATTACTTGCGAATAACCTATTTATTTTTTTCATTAATATGTATTTTGGAACTATTGTAAATAAGGTAGTTAAATTTTAGTTTTTGTAAATAGTCAAATTTTAAGAGGTTTAAATTTTAACACTTCTAGTAGAGTAGATTATCTATTAGAAGACAGACACATGACTGGCATCATCATTACAAAGTTTTAAAATGGGAGACAGATTTGATAATTTAGATAATATTTTACATTGTTGCAAGACTGAGCGAAACATAAGGTACATGTACAAAAATATATTGTAGAGGCTTTGGACAGGTATGAGAAGCAGGAAGAAGAAAGGAAAAGCCGTTTTTCTTTTAGAAACAGACTTGGAGAAAATACTCAAGCAGTCTTAGTTGGTCTTGAAATTGCTTATAAAAGAAAGAAACCACAGTGCTTTGTTTCTAATGTCACAATTTTTTTTGTACAAAATATTTATGAACTTTTCTAAATCTGAAAATAATTGTGCCATGTTTTTGTTCCCACCGCATTTTGAGGTCATCTGTGATCTATTACTGAACAGACACAAGGCAGCAAGGAATCTATTTGTTAAATAGATTATTAACCAACAGAGAACAGCATTTGTGATAGAACGCTTATGAGAAGATTTCTACTAATTCTGATAACATCCTGAAAACTTCTGATAGTGAATAGAAACCTACTATTAATATCACTTCAATTGCATTTTTTTTTCATACAGAACTAATTGTGCCAATTAAACATTCTATGAAAAATGATATACACATGTAGGGCAAGTGGCAGATAATTGATGGAATGCTCAGCTAGTACAGTTGAGTCCAGTCTTGATTCATTATTGGTAGAAAGCTGGACATTATAACAATGTCTTTTTCTCTTCCTTTTTTAATACATGTAGCATGGCAGAACAGAAAGAGTAAAGAATAACCTCAACCCAGATTTTGCCAAAGGGATTGTTGTGGATTACTATTTTGAGATGGTACAGAAACTTAAGTTTGCAGTTTATGATATTGATAACGAGACAAGCATTCTTGGAGATGACGATTTCCTGGGTGAGATGGAGTGTAATCTGGGACAGGTATGGAAACTCTAACTTTTAATTGCTGACCAACACACCTTACACAGGCACTTCTTGTACCAATGTACATGTAGTACAAATTCATCCTTGAAAGGATAGCTGTTAGAAAAGTGCTGGAAACTGTTGCCAGCCTCCTTACACATAATTGGAATTTCCAGAGGGGTGGGGGACTTAAAGAAAATCCCTTCCATTTGGAAGGTACAGTGTATAGGTTTTTTCGAGAACTATGTGAAATTTTGCTTGTTCTCAGCTCAAAATACGTGGTAAAACTAGTTAAGAAAGGTTTTTTGGATTTAACAAGTTGAACAAGAAAAGTCAAAAAGTGTCCTCTAAAATTCACCGAAATTTACAAATAAATTTGAAATTGACTTTTCAAAAAATTCTTATAAGAAACGGTTTGAAAATACACATGAGACAAGAAATACTAATAATTAATAGAAAATGACTTTTTAGTGCATCTTGTGCCATTATCACGATAATTAATGATAAAAAGCAGTTTATGAAGTTGAAGTGAAGTGTCTTGAGTACTGAAGCAGGAAGAGACGCTCAGGTTTCTATCATTTATATTTCTTACCTCATGTATTTTCAAAAATATGTGTGTAATACATGTTTTCATCTGTAAAATATAACTATTAACTTAACTGTCTTTAAATTATGGAACTTGACATATGATTAATAATTTTTGAGCATAATTATTAACATTCAAAAGTTAATGATGATCCAAGAAAGACTGGTTATTGCAACAGACCACTCTGTTCTGAGTTCATGTTTCATTTTTTAACTCTCCGTTCTTGTTAATTTCAGGTTGTATCAAAGAAGTCATATTCAAAGACACTGCAAATAAAAGGAAGGCAAGTTGGAACCATAACAGTAAGTATATAATTCCTGAAATGATAGGTAAACATGCATTAAAAGGTGGCTGACTGAAGTCTAATATGGCTACATGTATAGAATGTTCACTCATTACACTGCTTGTTGTATGCTATGTGGAATGCCACACATGATGGTCTGGGGTTTTGTTACTATTATGTGCACGCATGCCATGTGTGCCTGTTGTTGAATATGAACCGCCATGTTTGATTAAACCTTGTTGTGTTGTACCAGTTTAATCAATTTCATAGAGACACAACACAATGTACTTTTCAAGCCAGAAAAAATTAGCCAGGATAATTGAGGAAAAAGGGTTGTTTTTTTCAATTAAAAAGTACCAGTGAGAATTAAAAAGTACAGAACTTGCATATTGTGTACTATGTTTTTAAATTAATTTATTTTTCCATTCCTCTAAAGGTATATGCAGAAGAATTAAAAGGAGCTGGAAATGAAATAGTTCAGTTGACGTTTCGAGCTTCAAACTTGGATAAAAAAGTACAGTAGTTGATATACTTTTAAATAATAATATTATATGTTTCATTAATCACAGTAATTGAAGGGGAGCATGGAATAAAGCCATCAGGGACATCTGGTTATATTTTTTATATAATGGTTAAAGTTTTCCAGATGATCTGGAAAACTTTAACCATTATAACCAGACTTCAAATACCTTCCAACCATTGTTGCAATTTACTCTGGTTTTCATATTGTTGAAAACTAACTACTAGTGATAATTAACTGTCTAATTAAGAATTATTTTTAGACAACAATTAAAACCATAGGAAACCGTAACAATGGCTGGAAGGTATTTATCCTACCGCAAAATTTTTCACCCTTTTTTCACACTTTTTTCACTCACTTACTACAGCATATTATTATTAATATTTGGTTTTAAATTTATTAACATTGCCTTTGGATGCTCATGGATTTAAATATTACAGGATGTACAATGTATGTGATCAAGTTCTCTAAAATATGATATGAAATATGAAGTTCTAAGACAAGAATTTGTCAGCTACATGTATTTGTCAGTTTTATATGGCTTTAGGTATTGCACAACACATTTATAATATTAATGTTTACCTTTTGTGTCGTGTGCTTTTGTAGGACTTTTTGGGAAAGTCAGATCCTTTTCTGCAACTGTCAAAATTGAAGAGTGATGGAGGTTCCTTGCTTGTTCATCGAACCGAGGTGAGTTATGCAGGTTGAGAGAAACAACAACAACAAACATACAAGACAGCGACCTATTGTAAATAGTTGTTTGGGTTACTGCAGCTGTGCAATTGATGGACAGGGGCATGTAGGCAATGTGCATGAATATAGAGAACCCATGAGGAGACCCAAGGGATATAAGGATCAGGATAATTAAATTGTGAATCTGGAAACTTTCCAATGCCCATCAACTCTTAATTATCATTATTATACATTGAACTCACTGTCTCTTTTCTGATTGGCCGAAAGCGTACAGTTAAATTTCAAAATCCACGCCTGTGACATCATAACTGCAGATTATTCAATAATCATGTCAAGGTCACGGGTAATCATGTTGTGTATGACCGCGGTGCATGATTTCTCAGGGTAATCATGTCAACTTTGCTCGCTTTGTTTTTCGGCTTCGGCTGATAACCCATCCTCGACCTTGATTATTCTGGATATCACAAAAACCTCATCCAATAATTGTTTATTATTAGGTATACCCCTGGCCCCAATTGTTCAAAGGGTGGATAACGCTATCCACCAGACAAAACACTATCTAGTGAATAGTGTGGTGTGTTTTGCCAACACCTATCCACTGGATGGTAATTTAAACATTGGATAATGTTATCCAGCATTTGAAAAACTGGGCCAGAACTAAAAAAATAGCTTTTTTTCCTTATAATGGCCCTACATGTAATCTCCCAGAGGAGAGACAGGACAAATGATGATAAATATTATGTAACTTTAATTTGTTTTTACAGTATATTGAGATGTTTTAGAATGTACTGGTAGCTTGATTTGAAACAAGTCTTTCATTCCAATGTGTGGGGGTGGTCAGTCATGTCCTTCATGTAGATAGGGGGGGGGGGGTGGTGGTACAATTTTATGCCTTTAATGAGCATATGCAGATCTTTACTTCTAAGACAATTTTTGTGTCAAAAACTTATAGAATTCTCTTAAATATTCACGGAGTTATCAGGACAATGTGTGCCAAATGGCACGCTTGGGAGTAAAGGGTTTAAAGAACTGAATAACAAAACTAATTTTAGTCTAGTTATGCTAATTACATGCTTTTCTGTAGGTTGTGAAAAATAACTTGAATCCATCATGGCAGTCATTTAGCATCTCACTTCAAACTCTCTGCAGTGGAGACTATGATGCAGCAATTAAGGTACGTCTACATGCCTGTCTGTATTATACATAATATTTTAGAAGATAATATTTTTTAATTAGCATTTAATTAGTTGGAACTTGATGTGTGAGTGCCAGAAGTGAATGGGTAATGTCTCACTTGCAAGGTACATTTATTGAGAATACAATGTCCTTAAGCAGAGGCCAGAGGACTAACCATTAGCCGACTTCGCTTCCACAAAATACACTACTGGCACTTTCTAACTGTTACAATTATTTAATTTCCTGACATTGCCAGATTGGCTGTTACGACTGGGATGAAGATGACAATAATGATTTGATTGGTTTTGTGGATCTAACCCTACGACAACTGATTGACACTAAAGAGTCTGGGGTATGTACATACTTACTGATATTTGTTCTGGTCATTTTGTATTTGACTGTGGCAGATTGATTGCTTTGATTATGATGATGATGGCAGTCATGACTTTATTGGGTCAAACAGCGCTACTCTTCGACAGTTGCTAGAAACAAAACAAACTGGGGTAAGGTGACTAGTATGTTTTTTAAGTGCAGTGTATTATAGGCAATGTTACATGTATATCCAGAGTATAGTAAATGACAGTGGAGAATAAACTCTTCCTGATAAAATTGCGCTGTAATCCAGTTGTCTATGTTAGTGTGTTGCTGTTTGTAACAATACTCAATTGACAACTAAGAAGTACATGTACATGATGTGTAGCTGTACTCCCCAGGCTGTAAGCCAGGATATGAAAAGCTTCCATCCAAAATATGCTGTAGAGCCTGCTCAAAGACAGCATATAAAAAAGAAAACAATTTTCTTCAGCAAGTTGCTGTCCACAGGATGCTTGGACACTCATCTGGCTAAAAGCCCAGTACTTCCATTTAAGTGCTAGTCCATCAGAGGGTAAGGTACATGACACTGTACATTGTACGTTACTGGGGCCAGTACCCATATTATGGCTGGACAAAGGTACAAAATGTAATCTGATGTCAGACTGCTGTTGGAAGAAAACAATGCATGGATCCCAATCTGCAGAGCTCCCATCCCTGGCTAGTGCTGAATCAAAAGTCCAGTGTGCTACCTATCAAGCTACTGGATTGCTGCCATTGTGTTTATAACCCAAACAGATCTGAGCTATTTAGAGAAGGACTGTCAACAAATTGAAAGTCCTGTGCATATACATTTCTCCTGCATCACTATTATTAATCTTGCCTACTTCTATCAAGATTGTGCCTGGTAGTAATCAGAGCTCTCCCCACTGTTGATACCTCTTGAAATGTGCTTTATTTCAGAAAGGACTTGACTTAGTGAATCCCAAGAAAAAACAAAAGAAGAAAGGATATGTGAACTCAGGAGTCCTGTATGTCGTCCAATGCAATGTATGTACACACGCTAAATGCTTGAAAACTGTTGAGTCTTAATATGAGGCTTCCTCTGTACTTTGTATTGGAATGTGTGGTTCAGAAAAATGTCCATACTCATGTACCCCAAGGAGGTTAACTAGGAATTGCAAGGTGTAAGGAGTTCTCAGAAGCAAAAATTTAGGACAGTAAGAAGCAAATTTAAAGTGGAATTTACAGAGGGGAGTGGGGGGGGGGATCAGAAAAAGCCTCCATCAGAGGGGGGTATGGATATGTTTTGGAAGAAACATGATTGAATCATTGACTGCTCGAATCGATTCTAGTTTTCATCAGATACATGTCTTTTAGAAGTAAATGACAGTTTTTCAGCATTATGATTATGAACAAATGAATTATGAACAAATGAATTATGTATTTGGGGTGTTGAATAAGGAAATAGTGAAAACAACAGAAGCCATTCAAATGCTTAATTGCCATAATTATGAATGGTAACAATATTTCTGATAAAGGTGACTGGCAGCCTGCATTTCACTTAGCTGCTAAACAGTAAGTGTGTCACATTTCCTATCTACGTATTGATCTCAACTGATGCCATACATATATTTTATTATGTTCCCCAGATAACCAAAGTTCACACATTCTTAGATTACGTTATGGGAGGATGTCAAATTAACTTCACAGTAAGTAATTAGATATTGGTCCTCTACTAGATTTGCAGGATTGAGTAGTGGACTAGACTTGGATAATGTTCCTTACCTCCTCACTGTAACAATAGTGGAAGAAGATTGGAAAAGTGGATTTTTCCTTTTTATTAACTCACTGGTAAAAAGTAAAAACTGTGAAGTCTGTATATGAGCTAAATGGCCCATCGCACCGACACATCTCTGTTTTCGGTAGCATGAAGCAGCTAGGATTATTTATACTCCTCCCTAGACGGGGTGCTTGTCCATCACAGGTTTACTCCCAGCCTTATATTTGCCAGTTTCCATTTGCACACCTGGGCGGAGAGAGGCACTGTGATGGTGAAGTATCTTACCGAAAAAGACAACAATGTCCCTGGCCAGGACACAAAGCCACCGCTTGATTTGGCGAAGAACACACTAACCATGAGTCCACCATGCCTCCAGTACGTTTTGATAACAATTTCTTTTTTTTTTTGGTTTAATATAGGTCGGTATAGACTTCACAGCATCCAATGGTGATCCAAAACACCCGCAGTCATTGCATTATATAAATCCCTATGAACCCAACGAGTATGTCAAGGCTCTGGTGGCTGTGGGAGAGGTCTGTCAGGACTATGATACGTGAGGCCAAGTTTTATTCCTAGAATAATAGTTAGCAATTATTGAACGAGATTGAGCAAAATATTACGTTACACGTACCATTACTCTTGGATCACAATGCAAAAATAACACGAGTCTTTTCAGTTTTGTATCCAAATTTATAATCCAGCTTGAAATAGACATTTTAACTTGACGTAACTCTTTTGCCCTCCCACCCAGCTATATGTACAAAGCTAGAAAGCCAGAAATAGTGTTTTTAACTTTTATTATCGCCATTTTTCACGCAAGGGCGTGAGCAGAATACTATTATTTCCACAAAACTCATCAGACAGTGCACAAATGAGCAGACTATTTTTTGTAGTCAGTTATTTGCAGGTCACGTGGTGGGCTCTCGGCAATTGAAGAGGAAGAAAAAACTACATCAAATGATAAAATATATTTGCTTAGTGTGTTCCACTATCCTGCAAGAGCATTTTTTTCAGAATGTGTATGACTGCTGTCTCATGCTACTAGAGATCTGAAAACCACGGGGGCTAATTTTTTACAAGGTTTAAAAATTTATTAAAAGTTTATTTTGTAGAACTGTAGGAATTCATTAGGAAGAAAGGATGGTGATCAATTGAGAAGTTGGAAAATTGATATTCATGTACACGTTGTCTTATGGTTCCGATCACTCTAGTGTTAATACTTTATTTTATATCTTATTTTGAAGTGACAAATATTTTCCAGCGTTAGGATTTGGAGCAAGAATACCTCCAGGGAATCAGGTAAATGTGATGACGCTCTTCAAAGCATGCCACTTAGCTTTAAACTTGGCAGTACAAAAACTAACGCTGGTGACGAATTGTGAAAGCTGTTGTTTTGAGGGTCAGCGCTTCATGAGAGTAAAGTGATTTGCTCTGATAACTGACATCTGCAACTTTTTAAATTCGCTATAGAGTTCAGTCTCTGGTTGTTATTTTTTTAATTACGGAATGTAACTGATTCTTCTGCTGAATATGAATTTTATGTTTGTTTTCTTAGGTTTCCCACGAGTTTCCGTTAAATTTCAACCCCACCAACCCGTATTGTAACGGTATGAAAAAAAATTGAACATTTTGATGGTATACTGAATATCGCATATTCGCTGCTGTTGACTTTGTTTGATTTAAACTCCGGAATATCTCTTGATGTTTTGTTAGCGATAGAAGTGGTTATTTTTGATTCTAATTCCATACAATTTGTATAGGTATCCCCGAAATTGTTGCTGCGTATCAGAATTGTATTCGGCAAGTGCAACTTTATGGACCGACCAACGTCTCACCGATCATCAATCACGTGATTAGATTTGCCGAGCAAGCGGCCAAGGAAAACACGGCGTCGGTATGTACATTGTATTTTCAGAACTGCTGGACACAAGTGAAGAGAGGCTCTATAGTATTAGCCTGTGAAGAAGCCCTCTTTGCGCTGGGGTATTTTTTTTTTTTTTTTTTTTTTTTGTGTGGGGGGGGGGGGGGGGGGGGGTTCGAGAAAGAAGAGGAAAAATGATCCCCAATTCCCAAAAAGGCGAGCTCGCATAGCACTAAATAAAGGCGGTGTGAATTTTCCAACATTTTCTAAAATATTTCTTTTACCACAGAAGATCAGTAACTTGTATTTGAGAGCTTCTAAGGTTTTCGTGCAACCTCGTTCCCATGGCTCACCCACCTTCAAGGGAAAAGCCATGGGAACGAGGTTGGTTTTCGTGACGTGGAGCTACCAGGTGTGGATGTATTTTCTCCTTCCCCACCCACTTTCCCCCGCCCCCGCGCGCATGAGATGCTAGACTATTACTGGCTTCCCCCACCCCCCCTCCCCCGCTCCTTTTTTCTATGATGTAAATTAAAATTCCGACAGTGCTATCCTGCGAGGAGGCTCTCTTCGGGGTAGGACTGGAGAAGGACAAGGGATACGGATTCCCAATCCGATCTTTCGCGCAGACTACTAAATGACAGCTGTACCAATCTTCCAACAGTTTACTTCAGTCTTTTTTTTACAAAATGCTTGTTTTCTCAAGGAACGGTCGTGAACGACTGCCCTTGACTTGAGCGACTTTGGTGACGACATACTCCAACTTTATCAACATATTAAAGTAAATCGTATTTATCTCTACAGCAATATTACGTTCTGTTACTATTGACTGATGGTGTATTATCGGACATGGAGGACACAAAGGCCGCCATTATCAAAGCTTCTCGTCTGCCCATGTCTGTGATTATTGTTGGAGTAGGTCAAGCTGACTTCAAGGATATGAACGAACTTGATGCTGATGAAGGAAGGTGAGCTGAACTGCAGTTTTCTTTTCACAAACCAAACTGTTTTTAATGGCTAGAACTTGACTTCTTCAGTGAGAACAAACATAAATATTTGTTTTTATTTTTTCAGGTTACGATGTGGCCATCATTACGCTGACAGGGACATTGTACAGTTTGTGCCTTTTAGAGAATTTAAAACGGTAAGTTTGATTTTCTTTTGTGAGGCGAAACCGTGACATTCTACTGCATTCTACATGCCATATTAGTGTCACGCAAACTGCGCGTTACTAATGACGTTACTTGACGTGATCAGAATCTAATTTCTCATCGTACTGCTAATTTTTCAAAGTCGGGCGTGCAAGTAAATTTAGTTAACTTGTTTCTGATTTTATGGATTAAAACCTAGCTGTGATAGTTCTTTTTATGCCTCATTTCAACAGCAATCTCCAGCACTCCTTGCAAAACACGTGTTAGCAGAAGTACCCAAACAAGTTCAGGAGTACTTCAGCAAGAAGGGCCTCGCTCCCATGCCACCAAAAGGACCAGCGCCTCCCTCCTTGGGAGCTCTTTAATGTGGCAGTTCGACTTCATTCGTGCAACTTCGGTTAATCGAACTGACTCGATTCCTTGAGTTTGGTGCAATTAAACTATATTACTAACGGCTTTCATAGTTACCCGTCTTTATTAGCGAGATCTGCAGCAAAGCACGACAGCGTGATTGAATGGCAACGCTGTGTCTTTCCGAGTAAATTTTCACCGTAAAGACCGTTCGTTATGAACTAAAATTAGGTGCGGAGCAATTTCAGAATACCCACTTCATTTACATATGTCGGTTGAAAACGAAACACATGTATCTAACAATAGTTGCTATTCTTGTTCAATGACATGTAAATGATGTGGCCGGGTATTCTGCAGTTCTTTTATAAGGAAAAATTTGCAGCCTGAAAAGGCTTGAGAAATCAATGGGCTCACGAGGCTTGTTCGTCATAGCCGGACGTTTGTTATACCGGAAGTCACTTAACCGAGGTTGCACGTCAGTTTACAATAAGCTGAGTTTTAGATAGTTTTTAAATACTGGGAATTATATTATTAGTCGCATATCTGTAATAGTTAGTCCGTAATTTAGAAATCTGAATGATGGCTAGACACAGAGAAATGTGGCTGTGTGTAAAGCAGTGATTTGAACATTTTGTTTGTCGAATATAATCACTAAACCAGCCTCAGTCACTTTCTTTCCGAGAGCGTGATATGCACTTGACAGGTTGGGGCGCTAGTCAGTCCTGTCTCTCGCCCCATACCTCCATCAAACTACTCGTTCGCAGAGTTTGCGATCCCTTTGGTCGGCACCAGTATCAAGATCTCTGGGAGAGATCGTAAGATGAACCAGCGTTAATCACTGCGCCTAGTCCAGTAACCTTTTTTGATTCTAAAAGCAGGCGCACAATTTTACCGGAAACAAGATTATATGGTTACGGATTTCGATTTTGTCGAGAGCGTCGGGTGTTTCAGTTGGTGACCGTTGACTGAAAACGCACGAGCACTATAGACGAGATCTTCTCTAACTCTTCATGTGTTCTCGGAAAGGAAGCGTCTGCTGCGCATGCTCATAATCACGATAATGTGTAATGTACCTACAATATGAAGAATTGATCAAATTTCTCATCACAGACCAAAAATTACGCAGTACTATCGTTTTCCATTTCCATAATGTTCGTTCTATAAAATGTATCTTATATACAAAAGTTAAAAGTGAAAAATTGTAAAATTAAAAAGTTTTAACCAAACGTTTTCGGCTGTTTGCCATCATCAGGGTGTAAACTTTTTAATTTTACAATTTTTCACTTTTTAGCCTTGAACATAATATACTATCGTTTTCCATGTTTTGATGGAATCATAGCACAATTGAGTGTTTGGGAAGAAAAAGGAAATCTGTGGATTCGGATTTCCATTCGCTGTTTTAAATTTTCTAATACTTTTAGGATTGTTTTTGCTTTGGCTCATTTTTTGTTTCAATAAAATGTAATGTTGATTATGCACGGCGCACCCTCCATGGCCGCGTTCTTTTATTTAATTCCATAGAATTCTTGACGACGGCGATTTGATTTTTGTCCTATTAAGAAATTTCTCTCCTTCATGTTCACAAATATTGCAATCCTAATCACAATACAGTACGTATGTACTATACAATTCGCTGTTCCTCATTGGTACGCCAGCATTAGGAGATGTACAAATAAAATTCACGAATTAAAGTTGTTTCCTGTTTTCTTCACTGCGCAGTGCCTCTAATGACGGCTCTCTTAGCAGAGCGTCAACCACGCGTCAGACCTGCGATCTATACAGCTCTTCTGGATCGCTTGGTGGTTGTTAATCGACATATGATAGTTTGGATTGGATGGGTTCCGCCGATTCCTTAAATTTGGGCAAAATATCAGACTGCCGGTCATTTAGTGATTTGAAAACCGTGACCCACAGTCGACCTAAAAACTTCAAAGTGTTACAAACCACGATCTCGCTCTTTTAGCCGAGCGTCAACCACGCGTTAGACCTGCGATATATACAGCTCTTCTGGATCGCTTGGCGATTGTTAATCGACGTATGATAGTTTGAATTGGATGGGTCCCTTCCATTCCTTAAAATTTAAGAAAAATACCAGACTGCCGGTCATTTAGTGATTTTAAAACCTTGACCGGCTGCCGGTCATTTAGACAGCGCGAAACAGTCATAAGTTGCGTCTGAATGATCTGTTTTAATTCAAGACCCTTTTTGATACCCGAACCCTTTCACATGTACCAAGAAATCCCCAAACAGTACCCCTTTCGGGCGGAGCCTGACCCTCCCCGTATAGGTCATTATAGGGAGTACCCCCTCCCTCCCCCCCCGGGAACGTCTGTTGACAAACGATCGGCTGACTCAACAAACAGAGAACAACAACGTCTCGAAATGGCAGATTGTGTAACTCGCGTAGAACTTCATGTGTCCTGTAGAGGACTGTTTGATAGGGATGTTACTTCAAAATCAGATCCGTTATGTGCCATGTATATTCAAGATGCTCACGGAAAATGGATCGAGGTGAGTGAAGTCTGCTTCGCTTCTAAGAGACCCAAAAGGCACTGAAGTAATCATGCAGCCACTAAGCTGACGAGTTCTGTATAATTTTAGCTTACACTGTACCTTAGCTTGCTTAAGTTTGTATAAGCTTAACATATCTTTACAGTTATTCTTTTATTAAGCCTTATTTTAGAGCGAAACCCTTGTCTTGCGATATATTGATTGCAAACAGACAGGTTCGAACCTACGTAACTGAATTCTGGGAGATCAGTTAGGTCCAGATTTATTAATCTTTAACCAACTGTTTATGAATTAATTTTTAGTTAGATATCAGTCTTTTAGTATTTGATTGGTTTTGTTGAACATATTTTTTATTTAGACTTTACTTTGGTTGGTTTTTTTTTTGGTTTCAGATTTGGATATATGAAAGAGTTTCGTATACGTACCCCATATATCTGATTTATTATGCATGCAGTTCTTTGTTTAAGTTAAATTTAGCCAAAACAGTAGAATCCCTTTGAGACCTGCAGCGGGGTGAAAGCAAAAAAAGGCAAAAATTGCGTGAAAATACTGGGTAATATGGAGGAGAAAAAGAGAGAAGAATAGAGCTAGGGATTCGAAGGAAGAGAATCAGCAAAAAGACAGCGTGCAATGAAATTGTCTTTTATTCATACAGTAAGTAGTAATTATCAATGTATATTTCCAATACCTTGGAGAGTTGCTATTGCCCTCAAAAACATTAGAGTGCATACACAATTAATCATTCTGCATGCATAATAAATGTATAGGGTTATACGCAAATCTTTCCAATAGACGTAGCATAATTGTTGCAATTGAAACCTAGGTTTAAAAATTTGTAAAACATAAATAAAAGCATTTTATAATTTTTATTTCATTATACAAAGGCACTGATTCATTATTGATAAAAAGCTGGACATTATAACAATGTCTTTTTCTCTTTCTTTTTTTAATACATGTAGCATGGCAGAACAGAAAGAGTAAAGAATAACCTCAACCCAGATTTTGCCAAAGGGATTGTTGTGGATTACTATTTTGAGATGGTACAGAAACTAAAGTTTGCAGTTTATGATATTGATAACGAGACAAGCATTCTTGGAGATGACGACTTCCTGGGTGATATGGAGTGTAATCTGGGACAGGTATGGAAACTCTTATTGCTAACCAACACACCTTACAGAGTAATACCTCTTAGTTATGTACCAATGTAATACTAATTCATCCTTGAAAGGATAGCTGTTAGAAAAGTGCTGGAAACTGTTGCCAGCCTCCTTACATGTAATTGGAATTTCTAGAGGGGTGGGAGGTATGGGTGTTTTGCAGAACTACACGATACAAAAGAAATCAACAAGAAAAGTCAAAAATTGTCCTCTGAAATTCACTGAAATTTACTAATTAATTTAAAATTTACTTTTCATAAATATTTATAAGAAACGATTTGGAAATACATGAGACAAGAAATATAAGTTAGTAATAGAAATTAACCGACATTTCAGTGCATCTTGTAGTAGTAGTAGTAGTAGTAGTAGTATATTTATTTGTTTACGCAGGTTATTGAATATGGCAACTAATGAAAGCTGA
>OMLO01000637.1_pt1 | contig 23851 bp, 13 predicted proteins | sample 1674811 | NCBI WGS metagenome assembly OMLO01 (sample SAMN06265003, study PRJEB25207) | coral metagenome | isolation source: Coral host | place: Mexico:La Bocana,Puerto Morelos, Mexico | collected 2008-11-13
ATATCAACTAAGTTGAAAATGTAAATTGGCCACCGTAACGAGTTAAAAAGCTGACGTTTCGAGCGTTAGCCCTTCGTTAATACGGAAAACCATTTTCAAATGACTTGTGTGAGGATGTCTATTTCATGGATTCTAACTGCTACTGGCAAAAGCCTGAAGCACTAAGTGCGACTAAATGGCAAAGACTGAATAAAAAGGACAAAGGGCAAATGCCATAGTCATCAAAGCAATGGCATTAGATTTGAAATTCCCCGCCATCTATCTGAGCGTTGCTGAGAGATCATCCGTTTTGATTATCTTATCTTAATGCCTTCAGTCCCGTGCCCCTCCCCCCTTTTCACGCACTCAGAGTATTTCGATCTTTACAAAGCTCTATTAATTTTTTTATATGTTAAATATAAATTTAATTTAATCAGCTACTATGCTGGACAAGCTATTCTTAAAATTTTGGAAAAAAGTCATCAGTTTTGTTACTGGCCGTTAATAAGGAACACCATTTTCATTGTAGACACGGATGAGTGTTACGAACTAGATAACCCATGCCATGCTAGTGAAATATGTCAAAACCAACAGGGGGCATACACTTGTGCGTGTGATGAAGGATACGTAAAGACCGATGGAGGATGTGTCAGGAATAATGCCGGTGAGCTCGAGTGTTTTTAACGCCTGCAGGCAAACATAACATAAGCAATAACATTATTTAAAGACGAAAAGAGTTTCAGTCTGTTTATAATTTATCACATGACGGGAAGGTTGGGTCTAATACAGTCGAGTACATACAGTCGGCTTACCTGTATTCTGATTGGCCGCATTTTCTGTGATATTTTAAGAATACAAGTTCGGTTTTCAATTGTATCAAAGGTTCTGCATTTACCAGCCCAAGTCCTGTTACGACACTCGGAGGAAAAGGCCACGTGGATCATGGTAAAGTATTTGTTACGTCGCGGCTATTTTACTTCAGACTCAAATTTAGTGCAGATCGATATAAACCTTATCTATGAATAAATTTCCAGCTCGTTTAGTTCGGAGTAAACTGTTGTTTACCTGTCTTTGGTTCCTGTAATTCCGGCCTATGGTGTCGATGGGGTGACAAATGGGTTCGTGCCTTGGCCGATATGTCTGTGTTATCTTCTTGTGTAAGACACTTTGCTTTGACAGTGCCTCTCTACTCAGTTGAATAAATGGGTCTTATGAAGACACCCTATTTTACGACAGATATGTCTTTATTATGCTGGAAAATCCCTAACAAAAGTCTTGGCACACCTATCGACTATTGCAGTACCTTTTAGGGAAATTTATCACTTCGTCCCATTCCCCCAGTTCAATTTTGTTTATCGTGATGAAGTCCGTGCTTGTTTACAATATTGGGTTAAAGGGGGTTCCCTATTCTAGTGATGCCATTAGGTATTGTCCCCAAAATACTTCGTCAACGCATTTTCGAGCTATTTCATCCAGGTGTTCCAAGGATTTTTGTCGTACGGTAGATATTCCTTTATTATGCTGGAAAATGAATCGATTGTCAAAAGGTTAAGTTTATTTACAACGCGCTTGTAGAATGAGGTGTTTTGAACCAGAATCATAAATAAACCTTGGTGTTGTAAGATTTCGTACCTCGAGAAGACATTTGATTACCATTATCATTCTTGAACATTAATTCACTAATTACGGAATTGTATTTAGTTCTTAATTTTGAATTAATTTTGTTTACAGGACCAAATCAGTTCTGCTGTAATTTTTGTCCTCTTTACGTCCACCACAACTACTACTACTTAGAGGGAATAGAAACACTGATAGATGTGATTTTTACAAGATCTCGTAATCTATTCTACTTCTAATTCATATTCAAAGTTTCAGTTTTTATCAATTTCCTCAGCACCTCATTCGTGCAAGCAAGACAAAGATTGTCACAAAAGTGCTCAGTGCATCCTAGGAAAGTGTTACTGTGGGAAAAAGACAACAGGGAATGGAAAGTTCTGCCGAGGTAGGTAGTTAAACTTCTGCAAAAAACCGACAACCTCACAAGGTGCTATAGCTATAACAGATAAACTTTAATTAAATTCTTTTATTACATGTTCAGTCATTCCTCCGCACAATACATGAATATCGTAATGATTCAATTTAGCGTTCCAAGTGCTTATTTGTTTTTGGTAGCCTGAGGAAAACCTCGTATTTGAGAAAAGACACCGGCTATGGAGTGGCTCGTAGTTCTGGTTTCGGCATAAACATAAGAATGTGGTAAAAAACTTAATAAACAATAGAAGATGCTGTAACAAAGAACTGTAATTATATGGTTTATTTTCTAATTTAATTTGAATAACAAAGCATCAAAACTTTGGATTCACATTTCTGAGACTTGCTCAACGGACTTAAGTACAGATCAATGAAAAAAGAACCTATTTGCTTCTTAGACATTTTGAAGTACTCCAATTTCCTTTTTTTCATAGAATCCTTGCCATGTCCTAAGGAACACAAGTGTACCAACCATACTATTTGCGTTGTCGATCCTTTGTTTCCTGACAAACCTGACTGCAAATGCCGTCACGGTACTGTTAAAATATCTCAAGATGGAAAGTGTGAGGGTATGTTGCCATAGAAACAGCAATAACAGGTTGATTTGTTGTTGAAACCATAAGAACAAACGCTCCTACATGTGGAAAAAGTTCTTAAAGTGTACGTAGAGACTACTACTTGATCTTTAGGTACTATAAGTTGCGTTTTGTTTGGTTGCTGACCATCAATTAGGATGCTTAGGATCAAACTGTGTAATTTTCTTACGGATTCTGACTAGCAGTTGGACAAGTCGGATATCTGCTGGATGATGCGGACGATGTATTCTTATCCACTTTAGTAAATTAAGATTGTGTTGACCTTCAGAGGGGAAGTTTTGTGTTGGTCATCATTGAAAACTAATGGCGGCTCCCTGATTATTCTGGGCGCGCTCGTCTTAAGCAATTTTGGGTCACAACATTTTTAGCTTTAACTTGAAAAAAAAACTGATTCAGCTTAGAAGAAATCTCAAAGCCCTATGTAATGAATTTTCGTGATTAATGTCTCCCCTATCAGATTTATTAGCAATTAATTCGAAACTGATTCCAAGAGTTAAAAGAATATATTAGCAACATTTTTTTTACAGGCTCAGTACAGCTTTGGTCAAAAAATTTCAAAAGAAAAGTGGGGTCCACTTTTCCGTCAAAGTTCCAATAAGAATAAGGAATTCAATTCTGGATACCATTACGTCATAGTTGGAGAGCGTTCATAGCCATAGATTTATTGTTCATATATTCACCTTAAATTTAATGAATCACATCGTTTCATTCTAGAGGTGACTGCTTGTATGAAGAGAGGGCTTGTTTGTCCCATTGGTACAATATGTGGAGAGGTTAACGGAAATTATGAATGCACCTGCCCCAACGGTTATGAAATAATTGCTGTGGGAGAACAAAGGACTTGCCAAGGTAGGAAATAAGTAAGCAAAGGAAGTATCAATCGTATTCACAGTCCAAGTGAGTGTTTTAGCTAGAGGCTGGGAGAAGCCCTAGGGTTCGGTATCTCTGACCGACTAACAGCTTGTCTGAGAAGACAGAGTGAATGAAAAAGCAGAGCCGATGTTCAACAGGTTCCGTCTTGAGTGACAAAACAATGACTGAAAATAGTTGTCTCCCATTGCCTACCTATCTATATGCTCAAGAGGCCTTGATAGATACCCAAGCTAGATTCAAGAGAGATTCCAGCGTTCTTTCTCACAGAGGAAGGAAGCGTAGAAGCAACTGTGAGAAAATCTAACCCCATAATGGATTTCGAATACCCACTATATGACGACCCTAAAGCTGTAACTGACATGACGTTTTGTTCTTCCTGACTGAACGTGCTAATCTAGTATTTTATTTGTTATGAGATCTTCCTACAATGGCCAACTTTGACTACTACCGATTAATACTTCTTTAAGCTATTTCGACTAAGTATTTTCAGTGTTTGATTATACGTCGAAAACCATTTGCAAGTGATTTCTTTACTAAATAATGGTCAAAGTTTCTTTAAGCTACACTTTCTCTACCCACAGATGTTGATGAATGCAAAAAAACAATGCCTTGTTCTTCAAACTCTGTTTGCAAAAACTTGGAAGGCAGCTACAACTGTGAATGTAACAAAGGATATCAAAAGAATGCTAAAAACAAAGATATCTGCCAGGGTATGTAAAGTCTGATGTCTATAATAGTTGTTTATCTAGAGGGATTACCTCGATTACATTCATAAAAATGTATCCAACAGTTCTTTAAGCTATTTCAACTAGGTATTTACAGTGTTTGATCATACGAAAACCATTTGGATGTGTTTTTTTCACCAAATAATGGTTGAAGTTTCTTTAAGCTACACTTTCTCCACCCACAGATGTTGATGAATGCAATAAAACAAAGCCTTGTTCTTCAAATTCTGTTTGCAAAAACTTGGAAGGCAGCTACAACTGTGAATGTAACAAAGGATATCAAAAGAATGCTAAAAACAAAGATATCTGCCAGGGTATGCAAGGTCTCATGTCTATAATAGTTGTGTATCTAGAGAGATTACCTCGACTACATTCATAGAAATGTACCCAACAGTTCTTTAAGCTATTTCAACTAGGTGTTTACAGTGTTTGATCATACGAAAACCATTTGGATGTGTATTTTTCACCAAATAATGGTTGAAGTTTCTTTTAAGGTACATTTTCTCCACCCACAGATGTTGATGAATGCAATAAAACAAGACCTTGCTCTTCAAATTCTGTTTGCAAGAACTTGGAAGGCAGCTACAGCTGTGAATGTAACAAAGGATATCAAAAGAATACTACAAAGGGAGACTTCTGCGAAGGTGTGTAAAGTCCAACACCAATAAATTCCTTAATTTTGCTCTAAGATGACCATCGTGATTGTAGCGAGGTTCAACCCTATTTCTATCAAATTTTTCCAACAATTTTGAAAGTAAGCATTTTCTGTGTTTGACGATATACGAGCAACCATTCACAAGTGATTTTCTTTAATTAACTTATTCTGGAAGTTTCTTTTGAGTTTTATTTTCTCCACCCACAGATGTTGATGAATGCAATAACCCAAGACAGTGTTCTGTAAACTCTGTTTGCAAAAACTTGGAAGGCAGCTACAACTGTGAATGTAATATGGGATATCAAAAGAATGCTACACACAAAGATATCTGCCAGGGTGTGTAAAATTTGATGTCTATTTTAGTTTTTTACTAGAATGGTTCACTTAACCACGCATTCATATGGAGTTTTCAAATACTTCTTTAAGCTATTTCGATTAAGTATTTTATTGTGTTTGTCTATACGCAAACCATTGGAAGTGATTTCTTTTCTAAATATTGGTCGAAGTTTCTTTTAAGCTAAATTTCCTCCACCCACAGATGTCGATGAATGTAATAAAACAAGACCTTGTTCTTCAAACTCTGTTTGCAAAAACTTGGAGGGCAGCTACTACTGTGAATGCAATGTAGGATATCAAAAGAATGCTGCAAGTGAAGACTTCTGCGAGGGTGTGTAAAGACTGATGTCTATTTTGACTCTAAACTTTACACTGCTAATGGCAAAAAGGACAAGAATTTCAATTAAACACTTTAAGATTAAAAGTTATAATTGGCAAAGCTTAGTCATCAATGCAATGACATCAGATTTTAAATTCTCCGCCATTAATGTGAGGGTCGCTGAGAGATCCTCCATTCTAATAATTTGTGGACTTATTCCCTTTAACCCTTTAAGCATTTAACCCCGTGCCCTTTCCCTTTTTTTCTCGCACTCAGGTTATTTCGATGTTTACAAAGTTCCATTAATATTGGGTTCTTTTGTCCACTGTGCTTTTGATTATTTTCTATGTTAAATATAAATTAATATCTTTAATCAGTTTTTCTGTCGGACAAACTATTCTTACAATTTTGGAAAAAAGTGATCAGTTTTGTTACTGGCCGTTTATATTTAAGCTAATAAGGAACACCATTTTCATTGTAGACACGGATGAATGTTACGAACTAGATAACCCATGCCATGCTAGTGAAATATGTCAAAACCAACAGGGGGCATACACTTGTGTGTGTGATGAAGGATACGTAAAAGCTGATGGAGGATGTGTCAGGAATAATGCCGGTGAGTGTTTTTAACGCCTGCCGACAAATATAACATAACATGCATGCAGAAATATTATTTCATTACGAAAACGTATGCGTGATAGCGTCGGCTAACTATTTCTATTGTAGGAATATCAGTTCTATTTTCAATTAATTTCTCATGGGACGATTTATTCAATTGTATCAAAGGTTCTGTAGCTACCAGCCCAAGTCCTGTTACCACGGGTGGAGGAAAAGACAATGTGATTCAAGGTACAGTGTTTGTTATGTTGCGGCTGTTTTCCTTCAGTTTCAAATTGAGTGCACCGGTAGATCATACCTATGTATAATTTTCTAGCTCGTTAACTGACATTTCATGATCCATATTTTGTTCCTGAAATTCTGACCTACCTTCGCGATGGGGTGACCAAATGTGTAAGACACTTTACTCTGACAGCGCCTATCTCTACTCAGTTGAATAAACGTGTCTTGGTGAATTTGACAATAGGGGTAGACCTGTTATGGACTGCCATCACTTGCCGGGGAAGTAGGGTGGGGATTAAAATATTCCTGGTAGCTAATTTTACGGAAACAAGGTAAAGGTTTAGTGACATATATATGGATCAGTAAGCCTGACGTAGACTTTGATTTAGTGAAATGGGATATGCGAATAAAAAATGATTGAATGCTTTTTTTTTATTTCAGGATTGTACGACATTTTACGTGTTTTTGGAGGGTCGAAATCTGTACATTCGGTACACATAAGCTGTGTTCTTCTTGCCGTTACTCTCGAGTGCCTGGCAACCTGGCTTTCAGTGCACAAACAGAACTAGACCTCACCACTGCTTTGCTGTCGCCAACTTTACAATTTTTTCATTTGATAATCAAAAAAGGAAATCGTTAAGACTATTAAGACTTAACAAACTTTAATGCAATAATCTGACCTTTGAATACGCTTCAGTGCTTTACATTGCTGATAACGACCTGTCTGATTTAAGTCTTGAAGTATCAAAAAAATAATTTCCTTTTCTGAAAAGCACAGACCCTGTGTATTGCACTTCTTGCACTCCACCAGATGTTTTCGTTCGCATTTCGACAAAGGTTCTGTAAACAATTCACTCAATTAACTATCAAATGTAAACGTATCACTGGGATTTCATGATTGGTTGTAAATATAACTTTGCTCAGGAACTGTTTATCCAATAAATACACTTTGCTTTGCTTTGCAACTTGAGCTCTGTTACGCTACGTTGCGTTGCGTTACGTTTCGTTTTGCACGGACCAAGTGCATCGAGGGCCGTATTGTTCCAACCTCGGGCAAGCATTAATCAGTACGGCCCTTGTGATCGGTAACTAAGACGTAAATAAAATACCGTCTATGACCTCATTTTTCTCTGCACGTTAATGTCGCCTAAAAGTAGGTCTGCAATGCGTACTTGTGTACATCTTAAAAAATGAAAGACACTAAGATTTTTAAATAGCATGTTATTGAATTATAAAAATAATCCGAACTCAAAAGTTAACTTAGCTTACACAATCTCGACAATCTAGTTCGCGAACTGGGTGATCTTGGTTCGGGAACGAGTGGCAAGCTGCTAAAAGCGGCCAAATCATACATTAAAGGAGATTTCAAGGTGACACTCTTTGTTAATGTAACAAGGGCTTTTTAAAAAGAGGTTAATTCCGTTATGTTAAATAAAATGAAGCATTTTCCCTCAATTCGAAAATGGCAACAATTTATTGCAACTGGTTAACAACCTTTATCTAGACATATAGAGATTTTCAAAAATAATACGACTTTTTTTAATAATTTTCACAAACATGTTTCGACGCTACATCCGTCATCGTCAGTGTGACGGTTATGAAAGTTTACAGTGATTTAAAACGTGCCTGTTACAAATCATACGTTACATTGCGTTGGAAAACAGTACGCTAGATAAATTTCGAAGTTAACGGAATTAAAATGTGCGCGTTCGCGTCCAGCTATAGGGAAAGTGTCAAATTGATGTGTTTGACCTGCTGATTAAGGTCAGGCTTTTCCCACTTGATGTACATGGACTCCTTAAGTAGAATAAATAAATTTGATTTCGAAGGGTTTGCAGAATCGATTGATTAACTTGCGCACCCTTTGTTGTGCAACACCCGAAAAATGCCCGATGTAGGGGATCTTGAAATAGTGCTTGGGCATCTCCTGTTTCTCGACACTTGTTGAAGGTCGTGTGTCGTTCCCTACTACTGCTTTTGTGACATAACGGTGGAGTAACCCATCTAGTACATGATCGGGATAGAGATTTTTACGCAAAATAGTAAACAAATTATGAATATCATTGTGAAAACCCAACCACGTGTTGTTGATCTTAAAGGTCCTGTCAATGAGCGTTTTAACCAGCCCCATTTTGTAACAAAGGGGTGTAAAGCTTAAAAAATTTGTAAGCAAGCCCGTGAATGTCTTTTTGCAGTATACGGTAGTGACAGGGAATTATGGGGATTTGTTGTTTAAGAGCACATCAAGAAAAGGAAGAACCTGGTTACTCTCCCTCTCCATAAGGAAATGAATATTAGGATGTTGATTGTTAACGAAATTAAAGAAAAGGTCAGCATCCCGTTCCGAGTTGAAAAGGAAAAAAGTGTCGTCCACATAACGACGATAGTATAAAACCTGGGAATCCCTATACTGTTCCAACCAGATCTTCTCGTGGTGACCCATGAAAAGATTAGCAAGACGATGACGATGACGATGTACCGTCGAAACATGTTTGTGAAAATTATTAAAAAAGTCGTATTATTTTTGAAAATTTCTACATTTTTGCTGCTGTCTCGAACATATAGAGACATATTGGCATCTTTTTTTCCGACTATTTTGCAGAATTCAAAATAGGAGTTGAGTGAGCGAGCGAGCGCGAATTCACTCGCTTGGTCGGTCGGTCGATCCTTCCTTCCTTGGGTCGTAAACGTTTGTTTGTATTTCCGCTGACCAATGCACAACTTAACTTGGCGAAGAGAAGAATGTCGTCGAATTGTTCGGCAAATGTGAAACATAGTTAAATAATTATTAGATTCAGCTATGTATGTCAACAGCATATGCATGTGGTGCGAGCATTTTCTTATTTGAATTGTTTTTAAAAAAACCTAGAAAGCATTAGTTGTCCTTGTTACGAAATGAACGTAGGCACTTGGGTTTTAATAACATGATGCATGCAATGCATGAATATCGAGCAAAATAATAAACTATTATAAATGGGAAGCCCTTATTAACTTCTTGAGGGAAAAAGAAAGAAAAACACGTCGGAGAGAAAAAAGAAAAGAAAAAAAAAGATCATGCCCGCCCGAGTCTTGAACTCTCGTCCTTCATCCTTTCCCAGTTTCCAATACAGTATAACAACGCATTGAGCTAACTTAACACATAGGTCCGCAAAACGTGTATGTGTCTAGAGTGTTATGCATTATTGGTATTGCGGAGTCAGGGCAGTGGTTAAAGCGTGATTTTAAGAGGTTTAAATAAGGGACAGAAGAAAAAAAAGTTTATTTTTGGAACAAAGCCAAAATAATTTCATCTTTTCTGCTTATACTGATGCATGTACTTCATCATGCAAAATAGTCGTAGCCTCAAAGAGGCCTTTGATTTGTTTGTCATGAGAAAATAAATACAATAGATTTAAAGAAATTAATTAATTGTCTTTGAAATCTAGTTTACTATTTTTGCGTATTAATTTTTAATTATATCTAATGTCTTAATATAGGTTCATGTGAGCAACTACTCTCCGGTAACTTTTCATTACCTGCTTCGGGAAAAACAGTATTAAAAAAAACATATTTATTTTTTAACTTGTTTCATTTGGGAAATACGCGGAGTGAAGGCGACTGTTGCGTAGTTCGATGACGTCATAGAACTTCAATTAAAAACTATGACGCGCAAATTATAAACAGTGTTTTTTCTACGCAACATATGCCAGCACTAACGAAGACACTGGCAGAGAGGCTTTAGTCTCCCTGAAAATGGGGCTTATAGCAAGACAGTTTCTCATTTGCCTGGTGATCATCGGTAATCAGCACCTGTTCGTCATCAGCAGTAACGCACCAAGGCCCTACCGTAAGTTATGTAATTAGGCTTCCAGTCAGCGTTTATTTAAGGTTTGATTGCTCACTTTTACTGTAGAGCAGAAACGCTGATTTCAGTTTCATTATGCGTGATTCAGTGATCAATTTGTTCAGGTAGCTTTTACAGTACAGTAGGCTTTGAGGAAGGTCTAGTTTTCATGGGTTAAAACTTATTATATTATAAAAAAACCTACTATATTTTCAAACTCATCATAAGTTTACCTCCCATCTCTGGACACTGGCTGCGCGGACGTTTTATCCTTCAGAAGTAACAATAGGTGGTGAATTCCTATAGGATATTATGCGCATTTGAATAGTGTAAAATATATGGAAACGTCAACCATTTTTCAGACTGCTGTACAATTTATTAATGTTTCGAGACCACTGTGCGCGCGCAGAGTTTTGTTCAATTTGAATCAGGAAAATGACGTGAAATTTTTATTTGGCATGTTAATTCTGGAAGTGCACGTGTCGTTAATTGGCGAAGACGATCATTTATTCTCCTTTTTCATTTTCACACTGCTTCGTTTGAATCGTTTGGAAGCGCACGTGCGAGGTGCGAAATGTTCGCAAACATCTATGTATCGTGGTGATTTCTTCGGGCTGGTTCACACTAGCGACGGAATCAAAAGCGGAGTCGGAATCCGAAGCACAAGGATACGGGATCGGAAGCGGAGTCGGAAGATCGACGGAATTGGAGTCTGAAGAATCAGAAGAGTTTCTTTTTCTTCGGATTCCGCTTCCGCTTCCGCTTTTGTCGCCTCCGTCGTGCCGATTCACACTAGATCAGAACTTTCTTCCGATTCCGAGTCCGCTTCCATCGCATCGGGATCTTGATTAAGCGGGGGGTCGGTATCTAACCAGAGCCACCTTGGTGGAAGGCGAACGCTCTCACCACCGTCAATCCATGTTTCCCAAATGCTTTGTCCATGTTGCATTTATTTAATTTCCAAGAGGTTCGGACAATTTTAACATCGGACGACAGAAAGTGTTTGAAAATAAAGGCGTTTGAATAATTTTTTTCCGGAAAAGCGTGCGAAATATTTACAGTACAGTATATTTTTGACGACGTGCGCGCCCAAAATGTTTCCACGGAAAGGCAGAGGAAAAAAAATTTAGAGTCTAGTAGCTTAGGCGTTCTATGCTAACTCTAATTTTTATTTTTTTGTTAGCTGTGCCAGCAAGGTGTGAATCTGACTACGACTGTTTAATAGGGAAAGCCAAGTGTATCCGACGAGAGTGTCATTGTACTGGGAAATATATCTATGGAAACGGTAAAACTCAGTGCGAGAGTAAGTGTAAAACCTTTTAAAACGAATTCCTTTGTCCTACTCCAACACAAAACTGATTTATTCAGCGCTTCTTTTTATCTCAATTAATTAAGTGACCGTTTTCAAAATATTGATCTTGGATTCGAGGAGCAAATTCTTGCAAGCTCTGAGGTTCTTGAATCTTTATATTTTTACTAGTCGGTTTTACCTCGAACCAAACTCCTTCTTGGACCGTTTGATTTGTTTTGCTTTTATTATTTCTATTATTTTTAAACACGACCCCGATTAGCAAAATAATTCTAGTTCCTTGCGGAAGTTGTATATGGGAGTCATCTGGCAGTTGTACGTCTCTAAAAGATTTGTCAGTCGATTTTTTAACTAAACGACCATTTCTCAGGGACTTGAAGTAGACCTTAAAGTAGTCCTTGAAGTAGTCCTTGAAGTAGTCATTGAAGTAGTCCTTGAAGTAGTCATTGAAGTAGTCCTTGAAGTAGTCATTGAAGTAGTCCTTGAAGTAGTCCTTGAAGTATTCCTTGAAGTAGTCATCGAAGTAGTCTTTGAAGTAGTCCTGGAGGTAGTCCTTGAAGTTGTCCTGGAATTAGTCTTTGAAGTAGTCCTTGAAGTAATCCTTGAAGTAGTCCTTGAACTAATCCTTGAAGTAGTCCTTGCTGTCCTGGAACTAGTCTTTGAAGTAGTCCTTAAAGTAGTCCTTGAAGTAGTCCTTGAAGTAATCCTTGAAGTAATCCTTGAAGTAGTCCTTGAAGTAGTCCCTGAAGTAGTCCTTGAAGTAATCCTTGAAGTATTCCTTGAAGAAGTCCTTGAAGTAATCCTTGAAGTAGTCCTTGAAGTAATCCTTGAAGTAATCCTTGAAGTAATCCTTGAAGTAGTCCTTGAAGTAATCCTTGAAGTAGTCCCTGAAGTAGTCCTTGAAGTAATCTTGAAGTAGTCGTTGAAGTAGTCCTTGAAGTAATCCTTGAAGTAGTCCTTGAAGTAATCCTTGAAGTATTCCTTGAAGAAGTCCTTGAAGTAATCCTTGAAGTAGTCCTAGAAGTAATCCTTGAAGTAGTCCTGGAGATAGTCCTTGAAGTAGACCTCAGACCTTGAAGTCGTCCTTGAAGTTGCAAATAACTGCCCCTTAGTCTCTGAGAATGCAGGGTCATGTTCAATACTAATCGGAATAGACGGCAAAACTTAAGGAGTAAACAATGAAGGTAGAACTCGAGCCGAAGGAATGACGTTGGGCTGAAGGTGTACGGGTGTGTGCCCCATCTGGTAAATTCTTACAATTAGAACCTCTTAAAATGCGTTTTTTTGGTCATTACAAATTTATAGCCTCATTTGTGGACACAGAAACCAGAGAACAAAGCGATGGTTAAATAAAATATAATTTTTTTTTTGATGATCATAGTGACGAGTAAATGTTGAAACGATCTAGATTAGCTTACCAATGTAATAAATAATGAAATTCTTTTTTTCTTAAGATTAGCTGACTAAAAAAAAACTGAGCAGACACATGTCTCTCTTGTGCTGTGAGAGTATATTGATTCACCCCCCTTTGCAGGGTGGACAAAGTGCTCATTGGATGCCATATGTTTATTTTGGAACGTCGATAACACGAACACGATATGTTTGAAGCACCCTAAATACATGACGACAACTTGTAAATGCGAAAGTGGATATTTTGGAAGAGCAAGTCTTCCTCGCTGTATGAATGCAGGTAAACTGAATTAACTGGAATGTTCCTTATTTACTGAAAGCGAGGAAGCTAACTATCCCGACATCAGTGGAATGATATCGTGACTGTAGAATTTTGTCAAAGGTTCATAGCAATTCCTGGCTAATTCTTGTAACTATGGGAGGCGGAGGGATGATAAGGACTGGAGCCTAGAGATCATGTTCTCAAAATTTGTAAAGCAGGGTTTGCAAAAAGAATCTTTTTTCATGTCATGGCAATTAGTCGCAACAACACCGCATTTTAAGAAAACGTTCTAAAAATTAGCGGGTAAAGGATGACTAAAGGCTGCGTTGCAATGCCACGCCATTAAAAATATATATCGTAGCCATTCAATAAATTAAGTCAAAAAGCTGGGATAAGAGAGATGATTGATACATAAACAACCTCGCCACGATTTAAATCTGTGCGGTCATCATTCGCGCGTTATTCGGAAAAGTGTCTCACCAAAATTTATAGCGCTTTTTTTAGTATGGAGACGCCATGTTAGTGCCCTTCGGAGGGACACCAAAATGGCGGCCGTAGAATAACAGAAACACCTGTCATTGAGTTTTGCCATCGACTGAAACCGAAAGTTATTACTCAAGAGTTCCGACACAATTAAACTAATACTTTGTGTAGAGCAAGAACGGTTTAATTAGCCAAACCTTGAGCAAGTACTCATCTTTTGACCTATTCGAGAGCCTTATCGGGTACCCATTTGAATGTCACGCAACGGGCCAACTTGGCAATTCAAACGTGCTCTATCACATAACGAGTAACTCTTGTTGGAAAACGTCAAGTTATTGGAGGGTCTTACATCTGATGAAACTAAAATTTCAGAGGGATGGATAAGTTTTTATTTTGGAAAATGATGACGTCACATGAATGCCAAGGATAAAAACACTGCATGGTGGAGGATGTTTCAGTTATTTAAAAAAAGCAGCATTTTGAACACATTTCAGAATGAATAAGGCCTCAAAATGATGCAGGTAATCTGACCACAACCAAACATGTTTTCTTTTGCTCTTGACAGCTAAAAAAAATGGCAAGTATCCTTGTTTGGCTAATATGAACTGTCCTAAATATTCTAAATGTCATGAAGGATGGTGCAAATGTGCTGATGAACTGATTGGAGATGGAGAGAACTGCAGACCAGGTGAAAATAACTTGATTCTCGTAAGTCATAACGTGAATTACCGTATCCAAATTCTCAATTGCCACGACTAGATAAAAATATTACTTTAGCACAATTACGAACATGATGTGTATACGGGATCTTTTTTACGCTTAACCAAACGCCTGTCCGTTAATTCTCGCCGTTTTTTTCATTTGATGAATTGTTAACGAGTTTGTTAAAATTTGTTTTTCAAGCGCCTGCGCATCCGTGCAAGAAAAATGAAGATTGTAATGAAAGAGCTACATGTCACCGAGGAAAGTGTCGATGTGCAAAAGACACTACAGGCAACGGAAAGTATTGCAGAGGTAATATGGTGAAACGAAATATTGTTAAAAGCACTGAGGCGTTCCGGAGGGCTCAGCGCAAAAAACAAAACGTCTCTAGGTTAACAAAGGGGCATAAAAGGGTAAAGTCCGCATACGAATCAAGTGACCCATTGGCCAGACCTTCATATTCCGGTTTCCTCAGCATCAAGCGACTAGGACTAGTACTTCATCCTGGATGGGATGCCGGTCCATCGCAGTGTTACCTGCAGTATTAAATTGGCCGGTACCCATATGTACTCCTGGGTGGAGAGAGGCACTTTGAGAGTTATGTGTCTCGCGCAAGAACTCAACACAATGTCCCCAACCAGGTGTCGAACCCAGCAGACCGCTCGAGATGGAGACGCACGCACTAACCATGAGGCCACTTCGCCTCCACTCTCTCGGTTAAAAAAATGAAGTAGTTACCGGAATGTCTTTTCCAACATTTTACAGATTCCCTGCCATGTCCGAAGAAGTATGCGGAAGAGTGTAAAGCGGGGGTCAACAATATAGTAGCGTGTATTGTGGATCCTTATTTTCCTGACGTAATTAAATGCAAATGCCGCCTGGATTACAAGGGGTCTAACGATGGTACTTGTGTCGGTAAGTGCTACAAGTTTTCTTCGAATTAAGTTTTTATTTAATTATTAATCGATGTGGTAAATTGTCTTGAAATGGTTGCTTGAAAGGTCAACGAAGCCACCTATTGAGATTTTTGTTCTTTGTTTTGCCATTGGCTTTGGCAATAATTTGTCAGAACTAAATGAAATCGGGATGGCTACCACATTATTTCTCTTTTACCCTACCAAAAAGACGCGTGGCGTTTAATATAGTAGTTGTACTTGTACTTTTATGAGAAGGGAACGGACCCTAATATTAAAATACCAACAATGCTAATGGCAGCATAACAACATTTTAGTATATACCACACAAGTGAATAATGCTTTTCGCGCATGCTGATTGGCCAGCTCGGAGTTGATTACTTAGCCAAGTACCGAGCAACCGAAGAACAACAAAATGGCCTCCTGTTTCAAATATTGTTACTCTTAAACAAGTAAAGTTACTTTTTGGTCCGCTAGCTATTCAGCTTGTGTGGTATATACTAAAGCAATTATTTACCTCAGTGTCGGTGAAAGTGGTGGATATTTACCGCTATTTCGGTGAATAACTGTTAAACATAGCCAATAGCCTTCATTTGGCGCGAAAATATGCTCCGATATTGGTCTGTGGACATAATCTATTGCGAGAAGCGAACAGTTTTCTGAAAGCGTAGCTCGGGGAAAACTGTGATCTTCGAGGAACAGATAAAGTCCAAAGACATATATCCGAGCATATTTTCAAAGCCAGATGGAGGCTACTGTGTTTATTATCCATCTAATTATATAGGTGGTAGTTAATCCGAAATTGCATAGCAATATAACATAGCACGATTTTTTTAAAGTGTCCTATTTAGGATTAATTTGGATAGTTTCAGATAGGATTTTCCTTTGAAATAGACAAAGTGTCCAATTGAAAACACATAGGGGAGTCTGTCTGAACCAATCAAGTCTCCGAAAATACAATAGGTAATAGAAACTAGGCAATCAACACAAAGCGTAGCGTCAACAAAGCATAGCGTCAGCGCTGTTGCCACCGAGGTCCATAAAAACGCAAACAAAGAACAATGACGATACCCAGCCATCTTGACTGAAAAAGCTTGATCCACAAAGGATTTATTTTATGGAGAAAGGAGGCTATTTTATCGCGGGAAACAGCGAAGAATTGACTGAGCAATGCCCAATAACTGACAAGCAATATTATCAATATTGATAAAGCAAGATAGCAAGACGACGGTCAGATACCAATTGCAGGATAAGGAAGACTCCTAATTAGTGATCTGAAACCTACGCTAAATAACAAATCTAGCAGTGAAAAGCTTTATCTTTATTAGTTTGCATGTTTCTAATGTGCAAAGTTTTTCAGCTTGTCATTTTTTTATTGTTCCTTAAATAGTTAATATTTACTTATTGTAAAATTTAAATTCAGTTTTACTTCTATTCTAAACGGTTATTCTGAAGATGTAATGAATGCTGAAACATACGAAATGTCAAGTAAAAAGATAAAATTTGTGTTTTCCAGCCATTCGCTTTACTGTCATATTTATCAATGGTAAAGGTAAAGGTAAAGTCTGCATACGAGCCTAACTGGCTCATCAGGCCGGAGCTTATCCCGGTTTCTGTAACATTAAGCGTCTAGGAATATTGCTACTCCCCCCTGGATGGGATGCTAGTCCATCGCAGGGTTACCCCCAGCATTAAATTTGACGGTAGCCATTTATACACCTGGATGGAGAGAGGCACTGTGAGAGTTGAGTGTCTTGCCCAAGAACACAACACAATGTCTCCGGCCAGGGCTCGAACCCGGACCGCTCGATCCGGAGGCCATGAGGCCACTGCGCCTCCCACCATATTTATCAATGCAGTTTGCATTTTATTTGTTGTTGTTAGAGTTCTTTAGGTGACGCCCATTCACTCTCTTTTAACTGTCTTCTTGGAAGTGTAAAAACAAAAGAACAGTTTTGCATTTAAAGTCCAGTAATTCACGCTCACTTTTTCCTTGGCTTCTCAGAGATGACAGAATGTGAAAAGAACGATTTGATGTGTCCAACTGGAATGGATTGTAAAACCAATGAAACCGACTATTGGTGCGACTGTAAAGATGGTTATAAAAAGATCCTTTATGGAGCAGGAAAAACGGCATGCAAAGGTAGAAAATTTATGGGAAGATGTTATTATCAGATTCAAAGCGAGAATCAGTTTGAATAAATCACAATAATCAAGAAGAAATAACTATAGATAACTATAATAATTTAGTAGTTATATGAATAATTCAGTATAAAAATAAAGTTAATAATTTAATATCAAATAAGAGTGAATAATTCGGTGTTCCAGTGAATGATTTGTATTAAATTAAGTAATTTAATATTACATTTTTTAATATATTGAAATTCAGTCTAATTAAGAATACACCCCAGAATTATTCCAAACAGCCTCATACTGAGATGTATGAAAAAAGTAAACAATTTATTCAAGTTGTCGTGTAAAAAATGAGAGAATTGCTTCTTTTAGTGTAATGTTCATCGCTTCAGCAAGGGTTAATAAATGAACTGCCCAAACCTGTTTTCAATATTGACAGCTATTCTCGACACGGAATTAATTCCAGACAATATTTGAGGACTCGGCCAAGGAGTGGGGACTGGGATATAGTCTTTCTGGATTTGGATTGTTTGGGGATTTCAGTTATATTATCGTTGGGCACTTTTATCTTTTTAAAGTGTTTTTGTTGTCTGTCTATGGGTCCATTAAGACATAAAGAAAATATACCACAGGTATCGCGATACAAGATTTACATGAAAATATTGAATGGCACATAAATCGTTAATTAGAAATCCTTTCCAGTAATGTTTAGTAGGTACCTAAGTGATCTACGTGCCAAAGAAATAAAGATCCTTTGCCTAGTTTAGTTCTATTTGAACCACAAAAACTCACCCGATTTGAGCGCTGCCTTCTCCGTTAGAAGCGGTTATGCACCCCCCGTGAGCTCCGATCATTGGGCACTCCAATGACATCATTAAAAAAATTCATGAGGTACTGGGTTGCCAAGAAGCACAATACTGAAAAAAAATTGGCCGAATAGTAGCATTATCAACGTCATTAAAAATTCATCAAGTTCAAACAAGCATATCATGGCCGTGTGCAATTTTTATTTTTTTATTTCACCCGTAGCCTTCCTAAATTAATCGAAGGAATTTAGACATTTTTCGAGCACTTTCAAGGATTGCCCGAACCCTTCGAAAGATTCCAAAGATTGCCTAAGGTCACGCAAAGCTTCCCAGAGATTTCCGGGCATTGGTGGAAGTTTTGCGAATATTTTCAGAAATACATTATACCTGTAACCACGTCTCTCTTAAATTAACTTCTCCTCTAAAGTATGTTGCCATGGAAAAGTTTTGAAATATAAGGGTTACGAACACCAGTGGGTTTTTTTTATTTGATGACTGTCATTAACGAGTTCATTAAAATCTTTCAAGCGCCTGCACATCCGTGTGAGAAGAATGAAGATTGTCATAAAAAAGCTAAATGTCACCGAGGAAAGTGTCGATGTAATGGAAAAACTACAGGCAATGGAAAGTATTGCAGAGGTAATATGATGAAACGAAATATTGTTAAAAGCACCGATTCAGCTCTGGTCTTTTAGAGGCGTTTATAATTAACGGAGGGCTCAGAGCAAAAAGAAAATATTTCTTCAGGTTAATAAAGGGGCTTCAAGTCCGCATGCGAACCAAGTGACCTGATCAGGCCGGATCACTGTGAGAGTTTAGTGTCTTGTCCAAGAACTTAACACAATGTCCCCAGCCAGGTCTCGAACCCGGACCACTCGAGCTGGAGACAACTGCGACAACACTGCGCCTCTACTCTCTCTGTTAATAACTAGTTACCGGAATATATCTTTTCCAACATTTTACAGATTCCCTAGCATGTCCGAGAAAGGATGAAAAAAAGTGTAGAGCGGGTGGCTACAATGTAATATCGTGTGTAGTGGATCCTTTGTTTCCTGACCTACCTGAATGCAAATGCCGCTTGGATTTTAAGACGTCTGAAGCTGGTATTTGTGTCAGTAAGTGCTACAAGTTTTCTTTGAATGAAGTTTTCACTTACTAATCCATGAGGTTGAATTCTCTTGAAATGCTTGCTTGAAGGGTCATCGTAGCTACCTATCGAGTACATGGGACAGTTCGTCTGAACCAATAAAGTCCCAGAAAATACAATAGGTAATAGAAACTAGCCAATCAGCATAAAGCTTAGTGTCAACAAAGCATAGCGTCAGCGCTGTTGCCGCCGAGGTCCATAAACACTCAAAAAATGAACAATTTCAATATCCGGCCATCTCGACTGTACAAGCTTGGTCCATAAAGGATTTATTTTATGGAGAAAGGAGGCTATTTTCTTGCGGGAAACAGCGGGTAATTGACTGAGCATGCAATGCCCGATAACTGACTAGCTATGCAATCAATAAGTAAGAGGAGTACAGTCACGCTGTCCAATTTTCGAAATAATTGGCCTACGGTCTCGTCCACGTTTTGCCTGTCTTAAGAGTTATTTTTTTTTCATCCAATTATTTCCAAATGGTACAGCATGTAGTCCTATTACATATACAAGTATTTTTCACAACACCTAGGATCTGCCAGTCCGTCATTTGCCAATGCGATCACATGAAAGTTTGTCAATTGGCTTGCAAATTCACAACGTGGTTTAATTCATTTCGAGACTTGGTCACTTTGTGAGTTTGGTGGAAGATGCATCGCCAAATGAATAAATGATAGATCGATCAGCTCCTAGATGGCTTCATAGCTCAGTTGGCAGAGCACTGCACCGGTATCGCAGGCCTGAATTTTTTTCAGGCATTAATTTCACAACTGCTTAACTTGTGTGTATAACTGCGATGATCAATCATAAATTTTTATCTTTCTCCGCAGTTCAAATATATCATTGAATTTCATATATTCATTTGTATTGTCTTTTTTTATTGTTCCTTAAATAGTTGCTAGTTACTTATTGTGAATTTAAATTCAGTTTTACTTCTATTCTAAGCGGTTAATTCTAAAGATGTAATGAATGTAAAGCATAGATGTCAAGTAAAAAGATAAAATTTGTGTTTTCCGGCGCTTTACTGTTATATTTATCAATGAGCGAGTTTGTTTGAGCACCAACATGGCGGATAGCAACCGTCGTCAAGGCAAAAGTCACGTGGGTGAAAACCAAGAATTTGTGTTTTCCAACCATTCGCTTTACTGTCAATCATATTTATCAATGCAGTTTGCATTTTATTTATTGTTGTTAGAATTGTTTAGGTGATGCCTATTCACCGCTCTCTTTTAACTGTCTTCTTGGAAGTGTAAAAACAAAAGAACAATTTTGCATTTAAAGTCCAGTAATTCACGCTTACTTTTTCCTTGGCTTCTCAGAAATGACAGAATGTGAAAAGAACGATTTGGTGTGTCCTACTGGAAAGGTTTGTAAAACCAACAAAACCGACTATTGGTGCGAATGTAGAGATGGTTATGAAGAGATTGGTCGCGGCGCAGTATGCAGAGGTAGGGAAATTATTAGCCTGCAATGCTGGCGTATTTTGGAGAGCACCCCAATAAAATCATTTCTTACATCAAAAGGAAGCTTTGTGTCAAATTTGGTGCTTTTGTCATTTCTGTCACGATCCGCCTGACTAGTTAGAAATTTGAGAAAGGGACGCCACTTTCGTTTAGTTTAACGTCTTGCCGCATATTCAGTTGAATTTTTTTGGCCTTCTGGGATGGTCTCAGTCGTTTTTCACAAATATTTAATACACTCAGTTGCGTAGTCGATTTTTCATTGTCCAATCCTGAAAAAATATCAGGAGAGCCAGGCTCCTCATAAGCACCTGAGGGTGCTTTGGAAGTTGTCATATCATCATAGTGCAGCTAACAGTTACTTAGAAACATCAAAAGAAAACTGCGGGCGCAATCCAGCAAAACTTATAAGGTACTGGATTGCCAAGAAGCACAATATTGAAAAAAGAAGTGACCGAAAAGAAGCGTTATCAACGTCATTAAAAATTCATCAAGTTCATGCATGACCGTGTGCGATTTTTATTTTTTTTATTTCACACAAAGCCTTCCGAAGATAATCGAAGGTATTTAGACATTTTTCGAGCACTTCCAAGGATCGTTCGAACCATTCCGGAGATCCACAGAATGTCTACGATCACGCAAAGCTTGCCAGAGATATCCGAACATTGTTGGAAGTTTTGCGAATATTTTCGGAAATGCATTATACCTGTAACCACTTCTCTCTTTAATTATCTTCTTCTCTATGCCACTCTTGAAAAGTTTTGAAATATTTTTCATTTGATGAATTATTAACGAGTTTGTTAAAATTTGCTTTTCAAGAGCTTCCGCATCCCTGTAAGAAGAATGACGATTGTAATGAAAGAGCTGCATGTTACCGAGGAAAGTGTCAATGCGTAGGAAAAACTACAGGCAGTGGAAAGAAGTGCAGAGGTAATATGGTGAAACGAAACATTGTTAAAAGCACTGATTCAGCTCTAGCCCCGGCTTTAGAGGCGTTCAATTACCAGAGGGTGCAGCGCAAAAAAACGTCTCTAGGTGAAGGGGCGGAAAGACCGCATACGAACGAAGTGACGCATCAGGCCAGATCTTATCCCGGTTTCCGCAGCATTAAGCAAGTAGGACTATTACTTTCTCATGAATGGGAAGCTGATCCATCGCAGGATTACCTGCAGTATTAAATTCCCCGTTTTTTATTTGTACTCCTGGTTGGAGGGAAGCACCGTGAGAATTATGTGTCTTGCCGAAGCCGACTCAACACAGCGTCCCAGCTAGGTCGCGAACCCGGACTGCTCGAGCTTGAGATAGACGCACTAACTATGAGACCACTGCACCCCCACTCTCTCGGTTAATAAATAGTTAACGGAATATCTTTTCTAACATTTTACAGATTCCCTGCCATGTCCGAAGGAGTATGTGGAAAAGTGTAAAGCGGGCGGCAGCAATGTAGTAGCATGTGTTGTGGATCCTCTGTTTCCTGATCTACCTGAATGCAAATGTCATGTGGGTTTTAAGACTTCTGAAGCTGGTATTTGTGTCGGTAAGTGCTACAAGTTTTCTTTGATGAATGAAGTTTTCATTTACTAATCGACGAGGTTGAATTGTCTTAAAATGCTTGCTTGAAGGGTCATTGTAGTTACATTGAGAAATTTTATTTATTTATTTATTTTCTTTTGCCATTGGCTTTGACAATTAGATCGGGATGGCTACCACATTATCTTTTTTTACCCTACCAAAATAACACATACTGACATGATACATGTATTTGTAGCTCAACCTCGTTTCCAGGGACTTTTCCCAGGCGCGGGGAAAAGTCCCTGGGAACGAGGTTGTTTTGTAGCTGTAATTTTATGAGAAGGGAAAGGACCCTAATATTAAAATACCAACAATGCTAATGGAAACGGATAAAAACATTACTAGATATAACCAATAGCCTTCACATGGCGCGAAAATATGCTCCGATATTTGTCTGCTGACGTTATCTGTTCCCAGAAGGGAACAGTTTTCCGAGAGCGAAATAGGCAAACTGTGGAATTTACAAACGGTAGCACAGTTTGTCTGGGCCAGTCTTTAAAAAATCAATTGGTAATAGAGACTAGCCAATCAGCACCAAGCCTTGCGTCAAGAAAGCATAGCGTCAGCGCTGTTGCCACCGAGGTCCACAACACAATGTCAATATCCAGCCATCTTGACTGAACAAGCTTGGGCCATAAATAATTTATTTTATGGAGAAAGGAGGTTATTTGCTAGCCCGAAAGAGCGGGTCATTGAATGTGCAATGCCCAAGTAATTCCCGCTTACTTTTTTCTTGGCTTCTCAGAAATGACGGAGTGTGAAAAGAACGATTTGGTGTGTCCTACTGGAAAGGTTTGTAAAACTAACAAGGGCAACTATTGGTGCGACTGTAAAGATGGTTATGACGTTATCCTTCTCGGAGCAGAAGAAACTACATGCAAAGGTAGAGAAATTTTGAGCAGATAATTTAGCATCAGATTCAAAGCTAGAATCAATTAGAATAATTTACTATGATCAAGAAGAAATAACTACAGATAAATACATATAATTTAGTAGTTAAGTGAATAATTTAGTATCAAAGTTAATAATTTAATATTAAATTGATTAATTTAATATCTAATTAAAGTTAATAATGTAATATTAAAATAAGGTGAATAATTCAGTATTCAAGTGGATAGATTGGTATCAAAGTAAGTAATTTAATATTAAGTCATCAATATTTTAAAATTCAGCCTTGGGAATAGACCCCACAATTATTGCCAACAGCCTCATACTGAGGTTTAATATTGAAGTGAATAATATACAGCTCTTTTAATTATTACCACTCTTTTAATTATTATTATTTTTATTGTAAGTCCTTAAAGTCTTGCCGCTTTTAGATTATTTTTTAAAAAAATAAAAAAGTATTAACTATTAAGGATCGCCAAGGCAGCCGGCGTTATGGCCAAACTCAACAAGAGAATGTGGATTAACGACCTATTGAGCGAGAAGACCAAGCTGCAAGTCTACCGATCTTGTGTCCTTTCCACTCTCCTTTAC
>OMLO01000639.1_pt1 | contig 23845 bp, 28 predicted proteins | sample 1674811 | NCBI WGS metagenome assembly OMLO01 (sample SAMN06265003, study PRJEB25207) | coral metagenome | isolation source: Coral host | place: Mexico:La Bocana,Puerto Morelos, Mexico | collected 2008-11-13
TGAAGATTAAACAAATGCAAGGCAATCATCATGGCTGGAACTTACCTTTGAGTTGCAGTCTTGTTTCTACGTAAGATAAAATGATCTCGCCAAAAAATGGAAAACTTTCTCATGGGATCGCCATGACATTACTGATAAGGATTCAGTTGTCCTCACCGAAAGTTCCTTCACGTGTTTTGTTTTTTGGCGTTTTGTACTATCTAAGTCGGCGGGGTCAGCAGCCGTACCAAGATGATTTTCAAGAGTAAATAGGCCAGGCTGATGGTGTGAGTGGCAGTTATAGGTTTTGTCCTTCAAAAGCCTTTCATGGTTTTGCAGTTCAGCTGCCACCAACTGAGGTTTTACCAGGAGATGCAGAAGTGGAAGAAGTTGAAGATGAGGTGCCGCAGTCAAAAACTGATTCGAGAATGGTTTTTTGTTGCGCAGCCCTTTAAATGGTCTGTAGTCAGTTGTTGGTTCCAAAACTAATTTCTAGTCATGGTATGCGCGTTAACTTGTATAACAACCAGGGGAGAACGATGTTGGGCGGTCGTCATGTCATAGTCTGCGAGCAGTATGGCAGACAATTCAACCTGGACAACCTCAGCAAGTTGTAGCTTCGCAACGGGTGTTTGTTGAAGTTTGCAATAACCATGTGCATTTCTATTTCACCGCTTCAGATCTGCTTTTCGCAAAAAAGGCGCTTATCTTTCAACGTTTTGTGCGCGCAGTCGCCCTTTCAAGGATGCTTTGGAGTTTATGTCCATCACAGAGTCAATACAAGGAGATGAAGAAGGGTTCGGTACCCAAGGGCTTCAGAGAAGCAACATGGAGTTTTGGGGTGCATGCTTCTACATAGCATCTGCATAGGCTAGGTTTTTACCTGTACAACGTAGGTTGCAACCCCGGTTTCAACTTGGATAACCAGGTATTCTGATTATTATTTGTTGTTTTTTCTGGCGTAGTTATAACTTGGAATCATGGGTCTTTTGGAACCTGGAAAAAACTAGAACTTGCATATGTCCACAAAACATTGATTAAGGTGAAGAAAGTTACTCCAGATTCGTCCTCGTGCAACAAAAAATATGGAAAGGAAACCCGAGTTAGGGAGAGGCTACATGCCTGCTGAACAAGGGAAATAACGCGGACTTAAACAGTTTATTTGAATTATCACAAAACTGATCTCCAATGCTAGAACCGATGGGTTTAGATCAGTGGGGTTTCCAAACTCAAAAAATCACTTTTCCTCACTTTTCCTCACTTTTTATCACTTTAAATCACTTTTTCCATTTTTTACATCATTAAGGTGAGAAAAAGTGACTTTTTGAGATTTTTACCACAGGATCTTGGACCTAAGTGCATTAAAAAAACGGCTGGCCAGCTTGCCATGCAGCAGCAACTTATCACTTTTTTGCGCTTTGGTGTGACCTGTGTGGGGTGAACCCTATTTCCACCCAGCGCTCAGTGTTGCGGGCCCCTTCCACGGCAGTGGACCGTCACTAGCTGGCCTCAGTCACAGACATCAGCTCAATTGATTCAATTGAATTTGCCATGCATGGTCGTTTTGAAAACTTTTAAGTATCAACATATCACAGACACAGTTGCCACAGAAGTCACACCTTTTTTAGTCACAGTTGAAGAAATTCTTCAAGTCTAAGCTGCATGGCTCTAATTAAATACTGGGCAACTGCTCTAGATCCACGCCAGAGGCAGGGAGCATGAACCAGGAGCGCAGAATTCAATTCTGACCTCCTGCCATCCTCACCGCATCTGGCGTGGACCCAGAGATGAATTTATTCAAATCAAAAAAACAACTGAAATTCATTTTAAATAATAAATGCCAGCGAGCAGAACCAGGAGGTCGTGATTCGAGAACCTCGGGACATGGCCTTCTGCTTCCACTCACTGGTATTTAATATGAAGTAATATGATGACGTTATGACTTGAACTGATTGACTGAAATCATTTAAGCTGCCCAGTACCAAATGCTAATTAATTGAATGACTGAATTAAATTGATTCAATTGACAATTGACTTGAAATGATTGAGATGATAAAATTTCAATTATTGATCAAAAGTAACCGTCTAACTGATTCATTCATGAATCAATTGATTAAAATGAGAAAAATGCATCGACCTAAGTTGAAAGACTTGCTGGCGTCAGTGCAAAAAACGTCCCGTTCGTCAGAACTTGTGGCTGCCGCATGAAGCCATGACATTGCCCCAGAACTTCAGGCACGCACCCGGCCATATAGTTCAGCCACTGCCAAACCAAAAGCTGGAGTGTAAGCCTCACTTTCCTGACAAAGTCCACGAACACCAGTGTAGCTTCCATCATGACCTCGAGATGCCAGCTGGCTGTCAAAGTCCCAATGGCTCGGTTTCTGCCTGCAAAGCCCCTCTAAAGTGTTGGGCGGATGCCAGATTTGAAGTGGCTTGACTGATGGCCCTGAGAAGCAACCCATGTAAGTCACAGTCTTGACCATACCAAACCAACTGAATAGGTTCCTCAGCACTGGCACATGAGGCATGCAACTTCCAAGCGGTTGCTCCAAGACCGGGATGCATGACAGCACCATTGAGATGAACATGCAAAGTCCAGTAACTTCAACTTGAAAGTTGCCATCACAAACACAAGCTCGATTGGTGTCTCCATAAAAGTTGTTTTGAGGATACCTCTGAGCCACACTTTGACAAAGTGGAACAAATGAACTGCATTTTGTTCCAAACCAATGGAGCGCCCGGTCTTTGGAGGAAGATAGGCAGTCAATGAATGTTCGCAGCCCCCATTGGGAACACATGTCATGCAACGGTGAAAACCGTATGTCAAGTGAACATCCTTTCCAGCCTTTGCGAAGCAGTTCTCGACTGAGATTTGCCCTCCCAGCACAAAACTCCACAAAGTCAAACAACTCATCAGCACCACTTCCCAAGTCATGATTGTTGAAGAAAAACCGCTCCGCAATTTTCATGATCTGGCCTTCAATTGAAAGGCCACTGTTCTGCAGGTAAGGAAATGCCATGCCCAAAATCATTGGCCAAGTAACCCTGACACTGCCCCCCTGTGCAGCGTCATACCTGACCCACTCCTTTGTGTAATGGCCAATCTCTTCAATGACAGAAGGGCAGCTGCAACTCCTGAAGTTAACCGTGACTGCTTGAAAATGGGCATGCATTCTATAAAATAATAATAAATGTTAATATTTTTGGGTAAAAATAAAAACATGTTGATTTGAAAATGAGACTCCTTCCGAAGGCACTGAAAGGCAACAAGTCATTGAAGTCCACCTGCATCGCTTTGGCACATTGTTCATCCAAGTCAATCTCATCTTGATCAACTTGACCATCCTCAGCAGTTTGGTCAGGAGCAGCTACCACAGAAGCTCTCACAAAGGTCAATCTGCTGACAGGGCCTTCACCAGTTCCAAGAGCAGGCACCAAATCATCAGTGGACCTTTTCCGTTTATTCCTGCCAGAACCAGACGCCCCAGTCATAGCATTTAAAACCATCATGGGCATCATCATTGGCATCATGGACATCATCATGGCAAAGGAGGCCAAAACTGTTTTGAATTTGTTTTAAATTGCCGTATTGCAAATGTGGCTGCCAAATCCAGTCTTAATAAAATTTAATTTCAAACAATATTCAATTGATTCAATTGATTCAATTGATTGAATTGATTCGATGTAACGAAACAGGCCTTCTTGGCATTGAACTTGAGCCACCACTGTCAAATGATCAGGAGTGAGTGAGTAAGCAACAGAGGTTAACATCAAAATCACTGTCACACATGAGCGGAATCAAATTCAAATCAACTAAGTCAGTCCATTCAACGCGAAATCTGGGCACACTGCCATTTCCCCACACGATGTGCACACCTCAGGCAGAGACACTTGCAGAAACAAATAAATGATGAAAACAAAATCAATCAATCAACCCTAATGAAAATGGACATCAAATGCTGGTCAGTGAACATGCAGCATCAAGTGAGTGCAAAGGCATTTTTCAAGACCACTTTGGCCACTTATGGGCCTTTGTCGGATAACATTGCTCAAATCCAAATGTTGTCAACTCACTTTTTGCTATACATTTTTTTTGGAGGAAGTGAATCCAATTCATCTTGGAGGCTGGCAATGACATCTTCTGGCACTTCCCCCGGTTTTTGCCTAACCTTTCCTTCTGGCAAAGGCATGTTTGCCAGCTCCCACTTGGTCCACATCCAACTGTGAGCCTGTTGCAGAGCTTGCCTCCAACCACTATGTGCCTGAAAGCCTGCACTGAAATATTTTTGTGCGTAGACATCTATCCATGTCTCATGCTTTTCAGCTTTCTTGTCCATCGAAACTTGAAACCGATGGTCATTCTTGTTGATTCTGCAGTGAAACATCCAGTTGGGCTCAATGTCCTTCACTGTCTTCGGAGTTGCGTGAAGCCTTGGACCAACACTGCGACTGGTAGTAGGCGCTGGTTCCACTTCTCGTCCACACAGACCAGAGCTCGATGAGGGGGCAACAGCACTGGAAGAAGGTGCCTCGCCTGGCATCTCTGCATCCATGCTCCTTTCCATGGCTGGGTCAATTGATGCAATTGAATCATGCGATTCTTCCTGGCCCAAACCAATGCCAAGCCCTGCATCTGGCTCTACGGCCTCTCCTGCAATTGGTGGAAATGATTCAATTGATGCTTCAATTGGCTCACTGACCGCATCTGCACATGGTGGAGAAGAATCTGCTTCAATTGCTTCAATTGAAACAATTGCGGAAGCGACTGGCTCACTAACCTCACCTGCACTTGCTGGGCCCATCTGTTCACCTCTACGTCCTTGCTCAGCTTCTTGGGTCAAAGCCACCTCCTCTGAGCCAGCTGCCTCTTCACTACCAACAGGCAACGATACCACATCCATTTGCCACCTCCTCCAGGCAGCTCTTCTCTCAGTCTCATCATCTTCCTCTACACCTTCGTCCTCCTGCTCTGCATCATCCTCCTGCTCTGCATCCTCGTCCTCCTGCTTTGCATCATCCTCCTGCTCTGCATCCTCGTCCTCCTGCTCTGCATCCTCGTCCTGCTCTGCATCCTCGTCCTCCTGCTCCACATCCTCCACCTCCTGCTCTACATCCTCCACCTCCTCCTCTACATCCTCGCCCTCCTCCTTTACATCCTCGCCCTCTTCCTTTGGCTCAGCAACCTCGCCCTCCTCCCCCTCCTCGGCCTCCTCTACTTCCATTGGCTCTGCGATAGCTTCTTCCTCCTCATCATTGTTGTCATCTTCATCTTCTTCCTCTCTTGGCCTTTTCTTGCCGCGTCCTGTTCCTCGGCCATTGCCACGGGCTTTGCCACGGCCTGTTCCTTTCCTACCGCCTTTTCCTTTGCCACCGCCTTTTCCTTTGTCACGGCCTTTGCCACGGCCCTTGCCACGGCCCTTGCCACGGCCCTTTCCTTTGCCTTTAGCCTTCTTCATTTCTTTCTTTGCCTCAGCTGCGGTGCATCACAAGGAGAGCTACTTAGGCTGCTCATCCCTGAGGATATCCGATATTCCAATGCCCACGGTTTAAACCCATTTAAAATTCAAAATAGTGTCGCAACGCTAACTGAATGGCAAGGCACTTGGACTTCCTTCTTCTTCTCTTCTAAGAACTTCCACCAGCGCTCCTGCACACTCTGTTTTTGTGCCTTCTTCACTTTTGCCTGGAGCTCACGGAACTCTTGTCTCTCATCATCATCCATGCCCTCGAAGACATTCTCAATGAGGCCACTGTCTAGCTTCACAGTTTTTTCCTGCTGTCCAAGAACCACAGCAACAAAGTGTTCCCCTCCAAAGTGCTCAGCTAGCATTCTCAGCAACTCTGTCCTGGACTTATTGCCACACTTTTTTAGCTTTGACATTTTGGCTAGTTTGCCCAGGTCTGTGTAGGAGATTTTGTCAGCGAAGCGAAGGACATTTTTGGGAAGTGACTCCTGGGCTCCAATGGATTGAAGCAAGATGCCATGCTCATCAGTCCACTCCAGCTTCACTGGCCAGGCACCCCAGGCATCAAGATCTGAAATGAAATGAGTCTCACATCCCGCGTCGGCTTTCAGCTGGAATCCTGGTAAGCGCCCTTCCACTCTAAGACATGGCCAAGTCAAGACAGCCCACTTCAAACTCGCCAAGACAAGAACTGGCTTCTCCTCATCAGAGCTGGGGGCAATGACCTGCCCTGGCACTACAATGGAGCCCCACGAACCATCCTGGCCAAACAAACAGATGCCAGCCACTTGTCTATTATTTTAACACCTAGCTATACAAAAAAAAATAAATATTACATATTTAATAAATAAATGGTAAATTGAATCAATTGGGCCATCAATTGAGGCAGTTTTGGCCCCCATGGTGCCTGGATCTTCACGCCCTGGGAAGACAAGCCCAAGCCACAATACTCCTTGAACCACATCCAAGCACCAGTGGCCTTTGACAGTGCAACCTCGGACACAGTCGGCCAAGTTTTCTTGCAAAGGATCTTTGAGTACTCCTCGGGCAGTTTTGTGGCGGAGGCCTTGAACTCATTCTTGAGATTAAAGGTTGCCCTGGTAGAAGGCCAATTCTCCATGAATACTTCTTCATCAATAGCAGCTTTGTGGTCAATGTGCCTCTTCTCCAGCACTTCGCTCATTTGCACAATATTTTGGATGCTGTAGGCGCTCAGCTTTTTGTTGGAGCCAGGGTTTGCAGCTACACGTAATGCTTGGTGACAATCCTCCACTATTTTTGAATCTGCAAATCCTCCAACAATAAGCTCTAGGACTTCCTTGCAGGCCTCCACATCAAACTCAGCAAGGGTGCAAAGGTACCTGCAGGTGTTGTCAAACACCAGATGGATGTCTGTAGCCAACTCTGCTGCCATTGGCGCGGTGGCAAGCTCCAGCTGTTGTAACCATTTCCAGTCCTTCTTCAATTCCACGAGAGCAGCTGCAGCAGCATTGGCATCATCACCCAACAGTGGTGCCCAGCACTCAGGCGGTGAGGCATATTTGCTGAAAGTTTGGCAGCGGTTGCTGAGGAGTTTCAGGGTGTAGTCATTCACTTTTCCCAAAAAATCATCCATGTCATCAACAAGATGTTCAACCAATTGACTAAAATGAAAAACTGAATGAATTGAAAGGAATTGACTGAGCTCTTGTAGATGGGAGTGTGAGCGCCACTGGCCACCAACCATTGCCAACATCTCCACAATGCCATCGTGGGGGCTCTTCACAAAGTGGATCTGATTGGAATAGTAATTCCATAGGGGCCATTGCATGCGGAACACCAGGTGGCAATCCAGCAGCAGCGACCAAGAAAGGCAGCGGTACATCAGCTTCAGGCCACTGGATTCACGCCAGGCTGAGGATGCATGCACAGGGTCATCATCAGGAGAAGGTAACCTTTCAGAGGCTAGGTACCACTCCAGCACCATCCTAGAAGCTGAGAACTCTTGGAGTTGAGCAGAAGCCTGCTCGTTCCACGAGAACCACCGGGACCCCTTTACCACCCCCCCCTTCTGCATCCATGACTTGAGGATGGTTGGCAGCATGTCAAACAGTTCCTGGTCCCCCACACTCTGCAGCCCATAGTCCCAAGCAATCCTGTGCTTGTACTCCTGGAACTGAGCACAACTCGGGGTCACCGACTGAAGGAAAGACTCAAGGACATTATTCTTCTCCGCAAAGTAGGCCCCGCTGTTGAATGGCTTGTAGTTAACGCTCCAGACCCATGTGGAAGACATCACCGATTGATGCAACCCACACACCGACAAAGGTCCCTTCAAGTCTCTCAATAACCGATGGACCTTGTCAAATGTCCAATGGGCCAAAACACAAGACTCAGAAGCCACCCATGCAGCTGCCGCACACCCAATCTTCGATTGATCCATCAACACGTGCATGACTGGCAGGTTGAGCAACTGGTCCCAGCCAACCTCCACGTCATTGACCAAAAACCTTCGGGAAGCCACATCAATGGTGCGTGTGTCACCAGGTGTCATCGGTTGAAGAAGAACCCTCACATCCTGCGGCATCTGAAAAGTTTGAATGCTCAAGCCAGTCAACTTTTGAAGTTGTGCACTTAGTGCCTGCAGGAATTTCAAAGCTGACAGACGGTCGATCTCCCGGCGTGCTGCTAACCGCTCCGCTTCCTCCGTAAGGTTTTGCTCCCCTGGGAAAAGCATCTTAGAAGTCCGGATGTGCTGTGAAGTACCATAGGCCCCCATGCCCAATCTTGTTTCAAAGAAACAAGTAACAAGGTAGTCCCTGCAGCTGTGTGTTGAAGCATCCGTGACAACTGAAATCCGGGAGGCACCAACAAAGGATAGTTTGCTCAGATTCCTATACATGCTAAGAAGCTTCTTCTGCCAGTGCCACACAGATCCTGCCTTGATCCCCCCATGGGGATCATCTTTTCGCAACTCAGCAATCTTTTCAAAGGATACACCAGAGGTGCGGCTTTGGTGAATAAGCCTCCAAACTTCAGACAAGGACATTTTTCGCCCATATGCCTCATCCTCAGCACCACTCCTGATTCATGATAATGTCAATTCCAATTCAATTGATTCAATTGACAATAAATGACACGCTAAATTCCATTTCAATTGATTCAATTGTCTGAATTTCTGAATTGATTATTCAATAATATGACATGAGATTGAATTTAACTGAGATCACTTTTAAAAGCATGAATCCCCCAGGCCCCAGAAAGGAAAAATGAAACCGGTCCTGCGTCGCCTCCTTGAAGATGGCACCGTCTCTCTAAAGGGATCATTTTCATACATGTACTTCACTATCTGGTTGTTCAGAATCAGATCAATAAATTCCAGCAATGCATTCTTGAGGTTCTTCAAAACTGTTAAAACGCCAGAACCCCATCGATGCACTTTTTTCGCACGCCGTACCTTTTCAGCAATGCAACAGAAGATCAAAAGGTCAACAAAAGTTGGTGGAGCCTCAAGGTCATCACTGAAAATGTCAAGACCCAGGATCCCAGATTCCACCATGTAACTCCAATGCTTCTTGATGCTGTTGCTGAAGTTTTGGTTGATTTTATTCAGCAGCTCATGAAAGCCGAAGACAGTTCCAGCAGCAGTCACTGCCAAGACTGTATTCACATCATAGTTGAAGGAGACCTCCTCCTCATGCGCAGCTTGGGTGACCATAAAAGCCAATTCGCGAAAGTATCGCAGCATCAGGTCATTCTTTGCATCCATCCTTGCACCAACCCAAATTGACACAAAGAAATGCATCAACAGTAGGGCTGTAGCAGCATTTTCCGGCAGAGATCCTGGCCTCAGTTGGACCAGTGATATCAGACCAAAGAACATTGCTTTTTTAAAAAGTTAAAAGTAACTTTTAAACTTAACTTTTAATTATGGCCAGCCCCACCTTGAAGAGCGAAGGTGCAAATTGCTGTTATCCAAATGACTGCCAGTACAAAAGACTTTGAGCAACCAGACCATTCTGCATTTCGCCCATTGCAGGCGTGCCGCCATAGATCCTTCACAAAGCCTGTTCAATGTATGGCCCAAGTCCCAGTACAATAAACCACCATCAGCTGTCTCTACCAAGTATGCAACTCGGAGAAAAGATATAGCCATGCGGTCAAACACACAAGCACGAGCATTTGAAGGCACATTGTCGAAAGCCACATCATCATCGGCTTGCCCATCATCTTCAACACGGCCATCATCCATAATGACAATGAATCAATTGAACAATTGATGATGAGACAATTGAAGACTACCGCGGCAAATCAGCTGGGTACAGTAATACAGTTGTAATTCTCATAATGATGACAAATGCATTTACAACTTCAATTTACAACTTCAATTATTCAATCAACAATAGTAGACTAAAATGACTGACTTGAATTGAAACAAATGGCTGCAGACATGCATTCACATAATTTAATAATCTGTTGGACATCAGCAAAGCAAGTCAAGCAGACAAACGAGACACTTTGAAGTGTGAAGCTATTGATTGTCAAATGAATCAAACTGAAGCTAAGGAGAGGACTCTGTCATTGACATTGTGTTGTGTCCTGCAATGTTTCCACAACACACAGCCACCAGATTGCAAATGTCCGCCATCTCATGCAGGTCACTGTCACTTTTTTCACCCAACCGTTCAATGTTTGTTATTGTCCACCGCATGAGACCCAGAAACGAGTCAAGTGATGGCTTCACTGAAATTGACAAGGCTACAACATTGACTGTTGCAGCACACCAAACCCAAATTGAAGTGTCTAAGCACGTCACAAGACCAATTCACCACCAACTCAGGGCTGAAGAACAATAATTAATTAATTAGAAAAAAAAAGAATAAACTTGAATTGAATTTAATTTGAAATGGATTGTGAATCATCATGTGACACACTTGAAGACTCACCCCAGGCAATCAATCAGCTTCATGATTGACAATTGAAGAAACTCACATGAACTCAGCGTTGGCTACATCATCATCAGCAGGGGAAGCAGCAGCTGCTGCTGCTTCCACATTTGCGGCTCCATTCTGATCCACTTGTTGCCTCATTCACAATACTAAACACCAAACACTGGTTGTTTCAGTTCAACAAAACTCAGACAGAAGCAGTTACAAAAAGCAATACAAATTTATTAAATTTTAAATGACAAAAAACAATACAATTTTAATTATTAATTGTTCACCCCAGTTACTGAGCACAGCGCATGGGGCACCTTAAGGTGTAGTCCCTTGTCACACGGAACCACCCTTCCATGCATTCATCATGAAAGCTATGTGGGCAATTAAGTTTCCTCACACGATCACCAGTCCGAATAATATCTTGGCAAATGGCGCATACCAGTGCATTATCATCATCATCAGGAGGAACACCTTCGCCTTCAGCCGGTACTGGCGGGGCGGGGATTTCTTCAGGCACTGGGTCTGCAGGCAATGCTGCTGGGTCTGCAGGCAATGCTGCTGGGTTTGCAGGCAATGCTGCTGGGGCTGCAGGCAATGGCGCTGGGGCTGCAGGCTGTGCAGGCAATGCTGCTGGGGCTGCAGGCTGTGCAGGCAATGCTGCTGGAGGTGCAGGGGGCGCAGCTTTTGAGACTGCAGCTGGTGCTGCTGGTTCTGCAGCAGGTGATGCAATTGAAGGACGTCCAATTGAAGCAGGCGATGCAACTGAAGCAATTGACATTCGAACCGCAGAGGGCGGAGCTTGACGAACAGGTCCAGGTGGCGCAGCACGTGCAGGTGTTGGAACCGCCACTTGCTGCTGCTGCTGACGCCGAATGAACTCCTGGATGTTCCTCGACGGAGCTGCAGGTGGCGGGGTAGCAGGGCGGAGGAATTCGTCCTGCCAACCCTGACTCACAGCAATTCTTTCCACATCCAAATCACTGAGCACCAATGGAAATTCCTGCAGGACCGATTCGGGGAAGCTTGCATCCGCCCGCTTAATACGGTCGAACGCCGCCTTGAAGCGATCGCCCAGCTCCTCATAGCTCGTCACACCTGACATGTTACTCAAATCATCCCATGTTGAATCTCCCACTGCAATTGAATCAATTCAATTGAATCAATTGAAATGACTGTAATTTAATAATAACATAAATTTTAGTTGAATTGAAATGACTGATGTAAGAATAACATATCACTTTTAATATATCACACAGGCAATGTGCAATCCAAGCAACGCAAATGGACCATACGAACAGTCGGCTTCAATCGCGTGAAAATCCACAGGAGCATCAGCAGTCCCCGTTGAGAGAGCTCACAGATGTAGCCAGCCTCCATTTCTCTCACAAGTTTTTCAATGGCAAAGGCAAGCCGTGTCCGAGGAATTCCTGCATTTGTGAGCCCCCTGCATTGCATGTACAACTGCTAGTAGACTTATTTATTTATTAAAAATTAAAACTTCAAAATGTCTACAGTCCTCGAATAATGCTCGCACTCCTTGTGATGGCTGCTGAATCATCCTTGTTGTAGAGGGGAACAACTGGCGGCGGCTGATGATGATGCTCCTCGTTCCCAGAAGCAATTGGAGCAACTGAAGCTGATGCTGCTGCTTCCAACCTGGGTGACAAAAGTGTTGTTGAATCCACGCAGTCATAGTCATCAATCTATTATTTTATAACTCTGAGGCCTCTGATTTTAACAGAATAATAAATTAATATTTTACTTTACTAAGTAACTCTTGCTGGTCTTGCTCTTCATCAATAAACTCATCGTCCATCAGCGGCTGCATTCCCATTTGCGGCACTCCCATTTGCGGCACTCCCATTTGCGACACTCCCATTTGCGGCATCATTGGACTCATTGAGGTCATACCCATGGCGGGATTCATAGTGGGATTCATGACCCCAGCCATCGGATTCACCCCCATCATACCCCCCATCATTGGATTGGTCATCATTCCATTGTGTTGCCCCATCATCATGCGCTGCTGCTGCTGCTGCTGCAGCATTTGGTGCATAGTACGCTGACGTTTGGCACGAATGGCAGACATAGCTCAATCAATTGAATCAACTGAGTGAAGTGATGATGACACGAATGCGACACTGATATGTGAACAAAATGACTGCGGGATTCACAGCAGATTATTATCACAACCACGTGACAAGACATTCATTTTGTGGTCATTTTTCTTGGACATGTTCCGAACACATGACGACACCAAAGTGCAATGAAAGTGAAAAAAAGTGAAAAAAAGTGAAAAAAAGTGACATTTTGAGCAAAATTGAGCAAAATTGAGCAGGATTTTCCAGGACCCCCAATACATACTTTAGTATTGCGAGCAATTTTGAGCAAAATTGAGCAAAATTGAGCAAGATTTGCCAGACTCACCAATACTTTTTTGTACTATTTTGAGCAATTTTGAGCAAAATTGAGCAAAATTGAGCAAGATTTGCCGAGCCCTCACCAATACTTTTTTTAGTATTGCGAGCAGTTTTGAGCAAAATTGAGCAAAATTGAGCAAGATTTGCCGAGCACTCACCAATACTTTTTTTAGTAGTGCGAGCAGTTTTGAGCACAATTGAGCAAGTTTGAGCAGGAACTTATGACAAGGATGTGCCATGATTTAATTTACTAAAATACTGAAACATTTCAATTTTATTAATGATTAAAAGGAATTTGACACATGAAAGGACACACTCACACAAGTTCCTGCAAATCAACAATCACACACAAACTGTCCTCCATGTCAGCATCTGCAGCATCTTCACCCCCATTCACATCCCCACCATCTGATGAAATTGATTCAATTGAAGGAATTGGGGAACTTGACAGATCTGGCGATGATGGGGCTGATGACCATGATGGCGATGATGAAAAAAGACTCGGTGGTGACCAGGGCCTCAGAGCATGGTGTGGTGTTTGAAGTTTAGTGGCGGCATCAACAACTCAACTTGACAACTTTAATATTCTGACTTTTGATTAAACAAAGGCCAACACACAGGTACAGATTCTGGGAGCTCATGAACTTCCTGGACATATCATGTCAGTGTTGAATCATTGACTTGAGTGATGGGTCACTAGCACCACCAGGGTTCAAGCATCACCAACATCTTCTCGATTCGGGTTTGACCTCAGTGTCCAGTAAACACAATTAAACTCAGATGTTGTACATCAATACATTAAATTAACATCCAGGCAAAAATAAGGAATTGGTAAATATGAGTTGTGGGCTTTGGACCACTGGGTTCCTGGTACAGCCACATTTAGAGTTGACATTTGACATTGAAGACTAATTGAAGACTGTTTCAAATTTAATGGAGACCCACCAGCCTCTATCACGATGAAGTCCATACCACCTCCACAGGATCATTGTGAGTGAAATTGAACATTTGTTTTGAGTCTCGTGAGTCTGGTGATGATGCATTGATAAGCAGGGTCGGAGCACACCATCCTTTTTCATCTGGCAAGGCGAGGCTTCAAAAAGCAGTATGTGCCAATTGAATCACTTGAATCAATTGAGTGCCAATTGAATCACTTGAATCAATTGAATTTGTCCACTAGTCTACCATTGGTGCCACTTCTGCCACTCTGCCCACTGTGCTTGTCTGTCAGCTTCTGCTTCTTCTGTACCTTGGGAGATATTTATTTAAAAGGCAACAGAACATTGAGGGACTGAGTCAGTGAGTCAGTGATTGCTGTCAAAGTCACATATGGCAGATCGCAACCAATTCGTGGACTCTTGTCTGTGTCCCCAGCGCATGAGTAGGTTGATCCTCGGATTCCATGGTTGTATAATCTGAGACTGGCTACCAATTTAAACTCTGTCTGTCACATTTACTGTTACCTTATTATCAATTCAGCTGAGTCACAAGAGCTTTACCTTTCTACTCCTGGAGAGCTTTGCGTCAACGAACATGTCCATCACCCGGTGGTCGATCTTGTAGTCCATCATGATTTCTACCCTCAGTGAATCAAAGGAGTACAGACTGGACTGTTACACAATCACTGACTGACTGACAATCAATATATAATATTAATAAATATCAAGACTTTACAATTTAATTAACACATGACATGTGTAGACAGCAAAGAAGGCCAAGACACGACACAGTAGAAAACAATCTCTCCATCTTCTGCTCGTGACTCTCCTCTGCTGCCTCTACCCATGTTGGCTTTGGCGCTTCTGCTGAACCTGCACTTGATGCCCCGGGGCCACCGTGGCCATCATCATCACCACCAAGCTTTTCCAGCAACTTTTGCAGGAAGTCAATATGTTGCTTCAGCATCTCCTGGGTCGCACTATCCAGCTTTGCCTTAGCTGCTGGCTGCCAAGTTGAGACGAGAGAATGATTTATCCTTCAATTTATTTCAAGGAAAGAAACAATCAATCCGTAATCATTAATGATTTTAAAGAAATTAGATACTTTAAATAAAATATTTGAAATACCTACCAAGTAACCTTCTTTTTGTTCTGGACATCGCCTACCACCTTTTGGATTTCTGGTGCAAGACCTGGAGGAGCCTTTGGCAACTCTGGACCACCATCAATTGTTATAACTGAAGGAATTGAAGGAATTGAAGGATCCAATTGACGCGGTGTAGGAGCAGCAGCATTTTTTGGCGGAGGACCTTTTGGTGGTGGGGGGGGTGGTAGACTACTGTCCATTGACTCTGACAGCCTTTTGGTACCACAGGTGGTACCAGAGGTGGTATCAGAGGTGGCACCTGGGACCTGTCCATCCTTTGGCCTGGCAGAGACTGGCCTGGCCTTTGGTCTCGCAGAAGGTAGCCTGAGTTGTGATGACACAATCATTTGAAAAAAATTAACGTGTTTGAAGTTGCATGATAATAGACACAATCATATTAAATTAGCTCAGTTTGTAACTTTACTCTGACCAAGAAACATGACTTTCAAATTAGGGTTCTTTGCTTTCCACACATAAGCTGCACTTTGAATAGCCTCATGCCACTTGTCTGCCCTGATTGGCCTCTGGTCATAACTCCAATCACCAGATTCAACCATTTGCTCTTGCGACCTTGGATTGACAACAGAGAGGTAACAAGCAACAATGACATTGGCATGGCATTGTTGTCAAACAATGGCATGTACTGTATGCTCATCTTTCAATTTAGCTGAGGGGCACAACTTCACCCGCCAGAAACCTTCGGAGTAGATGGAGATTCCTCTCCGGCCTTCTACATAGGGTATAGCAGCACGCAAGCACATCGACGCCAGCCGTCTCAGAATCAGTCAAACTTTCAAAGGACAATCCTGCTTTTTTCAAGACAATTAATATCAATAATTGAAAAGATGCACAATTCATGTCAAAGGACACTCCTGCTTTTCAAGACAAGATGCAGTGAGGACATTGAAAACAAAGGTTGTCACAGCACAACTTCTGTGAACACCATGCGAGCAGCACAGCCTAGTCATCACTCAGTATTTGTGATTGTTCAAAGCCTGCCTTGTTTCAGAATGACTTTTCAAAAGAACCCTTGCCTCAGGATTTTGGCTGGCTTGGTGAGAACGCCCTTAACTGCATGTTCAATATTGTCGTGATTGTAAACCTGAGCTTCTGCACAAGTAAGTTGAGTGTGTGTTGTCTGAATTAAGGTCCTAAGTTGACTTGACTTGCACTTCACCTGAAATGGACATGAATTATTAACCGATGGCCAAGCAACTGATTCTTGAATGTCTGGGTCCAATCCACAGTGCCTCTCTCCATCCCTGAACCCCTTGTTCTTGCGTTTGTCCCCCCTGAGCAGAACAATTGAATTGACTGACTGACTGACTGACAAGCAAATTTGAATTGAACAATGATGCAAGTGAGCAACTTCACATTGAGTTTTTGCCCAAGGCGGTGCTCCCACGATGTAGGATATGAATCAAGAAACTGCTTGATCAATTCTGGAGGTTCCTGCAAGAATGACAGACACACTTAAATGAAGAGCAGATTGATTTTAAGTAATTATTTTCACTGTTGCCTCAACTCTCTCAAATCAGCCCCGCCTGCTTCTCAACTTTTTCAAACACCCCAATGCCATAACATAAGATGACAACCTTCTCCGGCCACGCCACAATTGTGCCATCCCAGAGTTTAAACGTCCTGTCCTCTTGCTCCTGCCAGTCAGACAATTGTGAATTCCAATTCCAATGGTCCAAGTTCTACATGGCTTCAAAATAAATTTGCTTCTGAGCCTGACCCCTAGGATTTCCAGGCTGATTCGGCATTGCAGTAGCTGATGCCCTTCGACTCATGATACCTTGGATGGCACATGAACTCTGTTTAATTTCAACTCAGTGACAAGTGACAGTCAGTTTTCAAACTGTTAAACTGTTTAACATAACTTTATTCAATCCAAGAAACTTTTTCAGCTCCTGATGTGCTGTGGAAAGCAAGTATGACAGAGGGTTTCGAAGTTGTCCAGCCTCGGACTTCCCTTTCAACTGGATCCTCAGCCGCAGAGTAGACTGTCATTACATGACACAACATGTGACTGCAACTTTAACTTATTATTATTGTACAAATTGAGCCAAGCAACAAGATATCTCCAGCTTTTGCTGGAGACTCCAGGTACACCAATGCCAACGCCTTGACAATTGCACATGTGCACACTTATAATTGACATGAAACATAAATAAAGTCACACAAGTGAATTGAGTCCATGGTGCAATGTCTTCAACCAACTTAGTTAAGCCACGTTGCCTGGATGCCTTTCCTGAAGTTTGTCAGCGGTCCAAACAGCAAAACAATGCAAAACAGCCATTGCTTTAAATTTTCACATTTGGCCACAGCAAATTTTGAAGGCCAAGTTTCTTATCCAACTTCAGAGCTTCCACGTCTGGTTTCCAAGAGTCTGGAAGAAACTCGACGCACTCTGAAACTGGCCGCTTCTCACCCATGAATCAAGTGAGGCAATTGTGAGGAAATTGACTGAAGTGACCTAACTAAACTGACAAATATCATTAACTATTACTGCTGTTAATCAACATTTGATGGGAATTGTCGTAGCTGCTGCTGTTTAACTGATTTTGCTCGAGCCAATCAGTCTGTGTTCATGCAAGTCACACACAGGCAAGTCATGTGAATGTGATCACTGACATTCAACTCAAACTAATTAATGTCACTTCACATCATCACATCATGACATCATCACTTCACTTTTGTGCCTGCCTGTAGGATGACGAGGTGGATCAGTTGAGGATCCAGGAGCCTGGTGCACATGACATGTTTTCCACTTTGACATTTGACAAGAAAACATACCTCACAAAGAGTCATCAAAGAACTCAGAGGGCCTGCAGCACACCACGTGGAGTTTGTTGTAAGAGCCTGGACCGGAATTAATTGACAAATAAACTTTTTAAAACTAATTAAATTTTGAATGAACAATAACAAATTCCCTGCTGAGCCTTACAATGCGATTCAGCAATTCCGTGGCTTCCTGACAATGTTGCAGACGATCAGATGATCACTGCCACAATAGAAGCAACTAATGATCACAGACAATCATGACTTTACAGTGTTACAGCGTGACTCATGGCATCGCCCGTTTTCCCCAGCGCTGAGCCCTGGCAAAGATTTAATTTAATTTACTTAATGAGACTGGCAAACCAGTACAACAATCACGAATTAAACTGCCACCGCACAAACTGATCAGCGTTGTCGTCTCCGAAGGTTTTGAAGAGCTGTTTCGATTTCAACAGCTAGATCCACAGCGGAGAAATCATCCTCAGTCGCAGGTTCAGAGTGATTTGCCTCACTCACATCATCAGTAACTTTTAACCACCGGAAATGCAGCTAAAACACTGACTTCAATAGCAAGGCCCTATGCTTCTCCAGCTTTGCAATTGGCCACTGACGAGGATACATCTTGTGCATTTTCACCACATCATCAGCTGTGAATCTTGCCGGTGCTGGTGTTTCTGCAGTGCCATTCGGGTCCGACATGATGTCAATTGAAGCAATTGAGGAAATTGATTGAAGCAATGGAGGAAATCAAGTGAATGAATTGAAGTCAGTCAGTGTCAGAGTGTGATATGATGGCTGACTTGAGCACAACGACATAGCACAACAAGGCTGTAGGCGCTAACTTCTTTTATAATAAATTTTTAGGAAAGTAATCAATCAATCTTGACCCGCATGAATGACAGTCATTCACTTCAAAATGACAGCCGAACTGTTAACTGCTGCCCCCACCTCCACTGAACAACCAAGCAACGCGGCCACTATCTCCTGTGAAGCCAAACTGCCAGACATCATGGACAAATGGAAATCTGTCTGCAACAGTGTCCATTAAATGAGTGTGACTGTGAAATGACTGACTGAATGAAACCTGAATCAATAAATTAAATAATATTAGTTATTTATATTTAATTACAATACAGTACAGAATCAAACATTTTGACTTTTAACCAATTAATGTCCTCTAGCGACCTTGACTCGCCAGTGGCCGATTTGGAAAGGCCAGGTCCCATTGACCTGGCAACTGTTGAAGGATTCGAATGAGTACAATAATGAGAACTGCTGACATGACTCATCATCACAAGAAACAAATGTTGTCTGCTGAAGACATGAACATGACATGTCATGAAGAGAGGCAATCAATTGCTGGCAGGCATCCATTCACTCTGTCATTTTCCACTCACAGGTCACACTTGAATGTGTCAGTGAGACTTGATTGCAGGCCAGTGACTTTGTCAGTAAGTCATCACTGTTGGCCATTCCAGTTGAGTCAAAAGACGAGCTGATCTGACTTAACAGTGAAGCAATTGAAGAAAGCGACAAACGCAGAAAAGCCAAGAAGCCACCACGATTCCTTCACAAAGCAAATTTAGAATTATATTAATTTCAAATAAATTAATTAATTTGAACACCTGTCAAAATACTACAGTGGTAGCCTCCTAGTCATCATCCTCACTCACTGTCACCATCCAGCCAGCTAGCAGACTCACATTTCTTCCCAGCCGTCATCATCATCACAGATCAAATCACCCAGGAAGTCCAGCCAGGCAGATGACGAGGCAGCTGCAGCAGCTGCGGCAATTGGAGCATCTGCGGCCATTGAGGGAGCCACGGGAGCATCTGCGGCCATTGAGGGAGCCACGGGAGCATCTGCGGCCATTGAGGGAGCCACGGGAGCCACTGAAGCAATTGAAGGAGCATCTGCGGCCATTGAGGCAATTGAAGGAGCATCTGCGGCCATTGAGGGAGCTACGGGAGCCACTGCAGCACTTGAGGGAGCACCTGCCGCAGTTGATGGGCCATGAGCATCACCATCCTCCTGACAGACAGCAATTGAGTCACACTTCAACAATAATAAATAGCTAGGATTCAAAAGCAATATTTAATTTATTAAAACTTTATTTTTTTATTTTAATAAAATAATTTATTAATATAGTCAAGCAACCAGCTCCAATAATTCCACCCACTCGCGATCATCATCCGGTTGGTCACAGATTGGCCTCCAAATCACACTCCAAGATGACAATGACAAAGCTTCTGCATCTTCAAGGTGATCGCTGTAGTCCAAGCATCCCAGAACCTGCATCATGTCTAACAGTTTTTAACAAAACAAATTTAAATAATAATTGACTATATAAAAAAACAACATAAAATTTAAAATCAAAAAATGAATGTTTAACCTTGTTACAGTCTGCTAGTGAAGGCCCAGCCTCCAAGTCAAAGGTGCCAATGAACCACATGGTTCTGGTGACCCCCAACTGGTAAGAGACAAATCGGTCCTCCTCTTGTTGGATGAAGAACAAGTTCTTCTTCCATTGCTGGGGCGCAGACGCCCCTCTGCAGTTGAAGTCCCTGATGCCAATAACTCCATTTTCCTCATCCCACCACCATTCTCCATGAAGCCCCGACCAATTGACACAGCCCGATCTCGACTTGCCTCAATCGTCACAGATTAGTTGTCAAATCTTGCTCTGTCAACCAAATAGTTCCGACAGCAGCAAACGTGACATCCTGGTCATCTACAGTAGGCTTACAGTTACAGTAGGCTTAGTAGGCTTGTAGTTATCCAAGTCAATTATTGAAGTGACGTGTGAAGACTTTATGTTCAGTCCCCCCGCCTCCAAGTGATCCCTTGATTCCGGGTGTTTTCCATGTAGGCATTGTAAATATTAGCAGTATTTGTCTCAAAGGTGAACAGCCATGGTTGTTCACATTCGACACATGTGTACCAAAGGTGCACAGCCATGGCTGTTCACCTTCGACACAGATACTGCTGATAATATCCATCCGTTTACTGCTGCTTTACTCGACATTAAACAATGACTCGACTTGAATGACAGTCAAGACACTGCGAAATGTGAGTCTCTCGCCCACTCCTGAAAGGACCATCCACTCACACAGCCTACCAGATTTAGCATGGTAGTAGTAGAACAGGTAGGCATGGTGGACATATTCCGCCGACATGGCTGGTGACAGACAAGTGATCTTCAATTGATTCAATTGAGGAAATTGAATTAAATTGCGAACTCTGTCTGTGGACATCCATAAAATTAAATTAAATACATTTTATATTTAAATTATTAAATCCTTGTCGAGGGGACTGCTTGTGTTGAAGTGTTGATGAATTGAACTGATTGATTGATCGTGAGGATCTTGCTGTGTTGAAGCCACAAATTCGATATGAATATGTATCAAATTGTCAAGTCAAGTTGTCAAGCTAACCTTCAACTCCATGTTCATTCTGTCAGTCAGTCAATGACAATTCAGCTTAAGATGACGAAGAGCAACAACACAACAGTAACATGTGACATGTCACTCTCAACTGCTCAGCCAGCTGCTGCCCACGCTTTTCCACATTACCTTTTATAACCGGATCTGCCAGCTCCTGTGGCTTCCCATTTGATAGCTCTGTTGGCTTGAATCATGCCCGCAGTCCTCAGTCAGTCAACAGGTATTGAAAAGGACATGCTGATTTTATTTATTTAAATTTACAAAACCCTCCATGTGCAGCATGGCTTTGCCATCATCATTACCACAATGAAAGAGACATGAACCATGATTGATGATGATGATCAGAAAACCGAATGAATATAAATAAATAAATAATTCAGAACATGACTGACTGAGCATGACATGTCATGAAGCTGCATTGATCATGACAAACTATCATCATCAGTCCAAGTTGCGTGGAATTGAAGAAATTGAAGAGGTCTTCGGAGACACCTAAGTTGAATCACAATAAGTCACATTGACTGATGAATGTGTCTGCCATGTTGTTGTCTTCGTTAATTACCGTCCAAGTTGCCAGGAAATTGAAGGAATTGAAGTCTCCAGAAGACACCTTAACTTAATAATACACTGACAGGGAATGATATAAAATGCATCAACGCTGTCAAATGGAGAATCTCTGATAGGCCAAGGAACAATCAGCGGCGGGCGCTTGGGCGCTTCAAGGCGGTGGCCTTCACTTTCGCAGCAGCAGCCTTCGCTTTCGCAGCAGCAGCCTTCGCTTTGGCAATGGCACCCTTGGGAATGGGCCGCAAAACATCATCAATGGTAATTGGTCGAACTTTTCCAATGGTAGTCCACGGCCGAGGCGCTGCTTTAGGCTCTGCTTTCGCCTCTGACTCTGCATTGGCCTTCTCCTTATCTCGCTTCGCCTGTGCTGCCTGTGCTGCCATAGTCTTCTTCGACAAGACAACAGGCAAATGCTTGGCCAAAGAGGTTTGCAAGTCCAAGACCACCACAGGAACATCGTCAGTGTAGCCCATTATCTCATAAATGCCCTTGGCTCATCACACATGACATGTAATAATAATTTTAAATTATTATTAAATTAATAATTTTGAATCATCATTTGAACAGTTTTCAATTTTTAAAACCGCAAAACTCAATCTGAATTATTAGTGAAAGGAACCAAAGCCTCCTCTAGCTCTTCAGCGTAGGGGACGGCCCTCTTGAAGTTCATGTATCGAAAGGCCTCCCTGACATTTGCCCAACGGTGTACATCAGAAATCGGAACCTCCACCCTCTCCGAACTCATCCAATGAAGTGACAGCAGCATGCCAGGCCGAACATTCAGACAATTACGCCATTTCCTGATCTCACTTGTTTTTTCCCCGTGCAATATTTGATAAGCGTAATCTCGCTTAATCAAAAGGGGAAACACAGGAGTTGACATGAATAAATTGAAGCAATTGACTGCAATGACTCAATTGACAAAGACCCTCAATTGAAGGCAATTGACGAGGCAAGTGAGTCAGGAGGCAATGAGGAGGCAATCGAAGTCAATGGCCGTCACACACTTGAGCCAAGAATGTCGAAGTGTTTTTAATGTCGAAGTGTTAAGTCAACGGTGTCATGCTCAAAAGTGACTGTCATGACACAACCCCAATTCAATTAAACTCGCCAGGAGGGCCGTGAGACTGAGCAACTGAGCATGAATAACAATTGATCCAAATGAGCTATGTCAGCGGCGACATGTAACATAATATGATGACATTATGACTGACAGGTTGTTTAATATGTTGATTTTTTAATTCAACAAATGCTTGGTGGTTGTTTGTGGTTGGTGGTTGGTTGGTGTTGTTTTGTGTTGGTATTGTGGCGGTTTTGTTGTTGGTTGTTTTTTGTGGTCAAATATAAAAAACAAACTACAATCATAAAAACACACAACAAACAAAACAAAACATATTCTTGATCATCACCATCATATTATTGATCATGAATCATCATCATATTCTTGATCATCATGATCATCATGATCATCATCATCATCATCATCATCATCCTCTTCACCATCATATTATTCTTGATCATCACCATCATATTCTTGATCATCACCATCATATTCTTGATCATCATGATCATCATCATGATCATCATCCTCTTCACCATCATATTATTGATCATCATCATCATCATCATCATCATCCTCTTCACCATAATATTTTTGATCATCCTCATCATCATCATGATCATCATCATCTTCACCAAACTATTCTTGATCATCATCATCATCATCATCATCATCATCATCCTCTCATTTTAATATTTTTGATCATCATCATCATCATCATGTGTTTTGATCATCATCATATTTTTGATCATTACAATCATCATCATCATCATCATCATCATCATCATCCTCTTCACCATAATATTCTTGATCATCAATCATCATCATCATCATTTTCTTGATCATCATCTTCTTCATTATCATCATCATCATCATCATTAAAATGGACGTCCTGCCCCCCCCAATGTCATTATCAGTCAGTAGTGAATCATCATTTCAAGTCACAGTGAGTCACGTATCCACAACCGCCCCTAAACACGTCATATACACGTAACATATTTTGCTCAAAAATGCTCAAAATGTCACTTTTTCGTACTTTTGAGCCATTTGGGTTTTTCTGAAAAAAGGTGTCTATTCTAAAGGTGTCTATTCTAGCATTGGAGATCAGTTTTGTGATTT
>OMLO01000640.1_pt1 | contig 23833 bp, 7 predicted proteins | sample 1674811 | NCBI WGS metagenome assembly OMLO01 (sample SAMN06265003, study PRJEB25207) | coral metagenome | isolation source: Coral host | place: Mexico:La Bocana,Puerto Morelos, Mexico | collected 2008-11-13
TCATCACTGAACTAATTTGCATAATAGAAAAATGTCAATATCTCTGAAATGAAAAAAGATATTTCAAAAAGAAAAATTCCATTCTTCTGTATTTCGAAAGGTCTTTCAAATAAGCAGAAAAAAATTTTTCATGTCATATACACTTTAACTCTGATTCTAGTGACTGTTTGAGGTTTTGAAACCCACAAAGCAGGAATCAAAATACTATGCCACCCCTCCCGTCGAACATATTATTTTACTACCCAGATTCTGGGTGGTCACGTGACTAGCCGGAGCAAAAGAGGAGAAAAGGTGTAAACATCAAGTAAGAAGTGGGAAAAATGAGGTTGAACATGTGGTTGAGGTATTTGCATGGCTTAACCTTTACACGTAAACTAAGAGAAGGCAGGGCAGATCTTTGTCACTGCAGATAGAGATATTTTATCTGAAGGCACGGCTTTCTGTAGAAACTTTTATACGTTAAAAAACCCCGAAAGCCTCCTATTAACATTTGTTTCTGATGTTCAACTCCACTCCCTTCACTCCAAACTTTGCGTGAAGCTTCCTTCCCAAATGGAATGTTTCGAAGCCCTGAAGAACATGGAGACCGACAAAACGCCAGGCACGGATGGACTCCCTGCCCAATTATACAAAGTTTACTTGGGAAGATTTTTCACCTTTTTTAATCTTGGGTCTCAATTATGCTTTTGACTCTGGCTGCCTATCAGTAACACAAAGACGAGAGATTATTAAACTTATTCCACAAAACGGATGTGGAACACTTACTGTACTTCATCAGAAATTGGAGGCCTAGTGCCCTTTTAAACACTTATTACAAAATCGCAGCAAAATATATTGCAAACCGAATTTAAGCTAGTACTTCCAAACCTTGATCAAACAAGATTTTTAAAAGGCAGACTCTGAAGAAGCTCTAGAAGTACCGCTCAAAACTACCTTTGTGGACGAAAGACTCAGCGTAGTACTGTGGGAACTGGCAAGTCAATGACTTCAGTTGTATTCTACGTCGAGAACAGACTCGAAGAAATACTTGAAGGGAACCACCGAAATTTTTATTATTTAGTTCGGCTTAAAAAAAAAAAACTTGCATTCCGCGTCCCAACTATGCACGATTTTCGCGTGGGTAGCGCGCGCATATGAGCCCGCGTGCGTACAAAACTTACAAGATTTGGCTCAAAGTAAGCTTCGCAGTGAAATAAATGCTCGTTTTCTATTTAACGAGCGTGGTGACACCCATTCTTTAATGGATGAATTTCTGCTGAAAAATATTTTCAATTTTAATAGCTGTAAAGAACACATCTTCAGGTAGTTCTGGGTATGTGCCTACGCAGAGAATAGTTACGTTTACAGAATAATCGTACCTCCTGTTTAATGATCATGGTCTCAGATGTAAGTTCAGGGTCAATTTTGTTTAGCTTCTTTAATAAACTAATCCGGTAAGTGCTTTTCTTAGAATTTCTAGAGCGTCCTAAACTGGTTAAGTAATGACGACCTCGTCGGACGCAAAGTTGCTATAAAGGCCGTCCATGTTGTGCAGAAACGAGCATGGTGACTCATGTCTTGTTATTGCATTTTTCTAATATACATGATGATTGCCAACTGGATGAAGTTTGAGAAATTTTTAAATACTACTCCTTTTTAAATGGAATCACTTTAAGGTCTGTGTTTGCAAACCAGACTTTCATATCGCAATTTTGCCAGGTGAACAGTTGCCGTCTTTTGTAGCACAATCGGTGAAATCCATTTGTTTGTCTAGTTGCTTCGCAAGAGTCTTTACACACGTCAAAAAAACTGGGGAACATTATTTTTTACTTGTTAGTTTGTATCTCAGGATTTTCAGTCAAACGAAATTGTTCAAAGGAATCAGGCCAAACATCAATAACGCCTGTCGGCGAGGAGTGAAGATTTGCGGAATCAGCTTTGGCAGACTTTTAGCAGGTGATAAAGCTACGTTAATAAACGTAACCTTTTTAAGATTGACGCCATATCGGAGAAGGGAATACGAGAGAATACCTATTTTCAAGATGTTCGCACTTATTTTGCTTATTCTGGCTATTTTAGAGCCTTTTTCCGAAGGTAGGTACAGAAAAGCTTGCGCAGAACAGACCAGTTTTCAAATTTATATGTCACAGACGAGATGGTTCTTGCTAGCGCGTGTTATATACCAGGTCTTTTAGCTTATCAGACCAGGTCTTTTAGCTTATCAGTTGAATTTTTGCATTTTCCTACAAAGAAGAAATAATGCAAAAGGTGTTGGATCAATTTTACACCGCCGATAATTGGTTGAATATAATTAAAATCAAGATGAGAATATCGATCAGCCTAGTAAATGCTGCACCTCGCAAAAATGAACATTGAGTCAACTATAAGTTAAATTCGAAGACAGCTAATGTCACTTAATCATTTATATTTTATCCGTTGCTTTTTTTTTAAAATAATCGAGAATGAGTAAGAAATCGAATGAAGTACATACTGGAAACCTGAGCAAGTTTTTAAACATCATACACGGTACCGTTAGGTCCGCTTTCCTCAAAAGCGCCAGCAAGGGAGATGCTTTGCTCCGAAAAAAATGTGAAGGAAATTCATTGATATATTTGCGCTAATGGGAAGGCATGAGTGGGTCTCTGACGACAACAAGCTGATATCAGATTTTCGTATCCTTACCCCTCTTCCACTCTTCTTGATAACATCTGGATCTGTCAGCATGAATGTGAAAGTACAAGTAAAACTTGAACAAAAAAAAAAAACAAGACGTTGCATTTTGCTTGACTGACAGGATGTGGTGTGCGTCCTCCCTTCTCCCGAGTAATTAATGGACAAGATGCCAGCCCCCACTCCTGGCCATGGCAGATTTCTCTCCGTGTACGGGGTAGACATATTTGTGGAGGATCCCTGATAAGGCCTGACTGGATCGTGACTGCAGCACATTGTGTGTACAGAAACCCAAATCCAAGTGGATACACAGTAGTAGTGGGTAAGACGTTCGTCAAATTTATAAATTTTCTCTTGACTATAACCTTTTTTCTTCTGTAGCGAAAACCAGACTATAAACTCTATTTTCAACAGTTCTGTTATTTCATGAAGTTCAACTCGAGACTTCCATGAAGTCAGTGACTTAAAATTTCCGGACATCGTCAATTTGCAGGTGGTCATATGCGAACTGGAATAACGGATGTACAACAGACCTTTCGAGTGAAGGCTCTTCACAAACATAGTGGCTTTACTATGCAGAATCTTGAGCACGACATTGCAGTTCTTCAGTTGGAGGGAAGTGCACTGTTGAGTGACAAAGTGACTACAGTGTGCCTCCCAGAGCAAGATGCAGATTTAAAGTCAAAGTGCTACATAACAGGTTTACTTACCAAAACTAAATGATGCAATAATTAAATTATGTTCCATAAACAGCCATATCATATTGCCGTAACGTATACGTCTGTCGTATGCGGCTACGTAACATATCTTTCCGGAATCTTTGATAAGAATAACTGTCAAATTCCTTTTTCAAGATCGCTTCTATTCAACACTTTCTCAGATATATGCATTTAGTGTGTAACTGCTCAATATACATTTCTGGCTTGTTGCTATATTTTGGAGAGTGGAAAACTGAAACGGGTTTGAAAGTTTTGCTGAGCTGTAATCTAAATAAGCATATTAGTATATTATTTCACACTTAAATAAGGGTCTTCAATTTTAAATTGTCAGGTGGCTGATGATACTAGACTAGATATTTCAATTTTACTTATCTGTTTTTATTTTAAGCACCGTTATTTCGAAAATAGTGTCATGGTTGTTACCAAATGTAAAATAACTATTTTACTTGAAATTCTCTGCGTACTTCCTTGGAGTTCTTGCGATGTCTTAATGATAGGCTTTTCTGGTTGTGGATTCTCGTAGGATGGGGTCGTACCCATTTTGGTCTAGCTGCAAACACCCTGCAACAGGCAAAGTTACCACTCGTGTCACACAGTGACTGTAAAAAGACCTGGCGTACCATTGACAGGAGTGCTCACTTGTGTGCCGGAGAGGGACGAGCAGGTGCTTCAGGAGGATGCAATGGAGACAGTGGTGGCCCTCTTGTTTGCGAGATGGGAAATAGATGGTATCTGCACGGTGCTGTCAGCTTTGGAATGAAGGATTGCCCAACAACTCATTACACAGTTTTCACTAGAATTACAAGTTACATATCATGGATAATGCAGAAAATAGGTCGGTATTAAAAGACTTACTTTCCTTAGTCAAAGCCTAAATATTTCAGTATAACCCCAGTACAAGCAGTTTTTCCAAGAAAATAGCTAACGAGAGTTTATTAATAATTATACCATAATTAAATTAATGCGCGCGCTCTGATTGGTCAATCATCTATGGTTTATTGTGCCGGTAAACCCATGGAAATTTCGCATGTCTTCTGAATTATTATCTAAAAGCAATAGACCACAAGATTTTATGGTTTATATCCTGATAAACCACTTGTGATGTTGGAAGAACACTCGAAGAATTCGTAAATCACTCGCCTGCGGTTCGTGATTTACAAATTCTTCTCGTGTTCTTCCAACATCCCACGTGGTTTATCAGGCTATAAACCATAGAAACCTGTGGTCTATTGCTTAAATAAATAAACCACTATTTTGTCGATTCGTTTTCCATTGCAGATTTATAATTACCTTTTGAACATCCGGTATTGTTCTCAAATTTAATTCTAAGAGATGTTGGCTGCTAGTAAGTGCTATCTTACATCGTAAATTTCATTTAGACGCGTGGCAAATTGTAACTATTCAATTGATACGTAAAGAATGGTTCAGTCAGTCTTGGAAGCGAAAGACTTAAGTCGCTTTGTCTACATATGCTTTAGTCGATCGCAACTAAAACCGTATTACCGTGGCCAACAGGAGATGGAGGTGAAGGACCTAACCCACCATTACCCTCACAAAAACCGCTACCACCGATGGCTACGACACAACCACGCCCACCAAAACCCGGTGAGAAGAAGAAATTTCTTGATAACAAACTGTTTCACGCTCTTACTTTGCGTTGATGATGGTGTGATAACATTCTCAAATAACCTCATGGTGTGTTGACAACGATTATCTTAAACTTCATAATCAATAAGATGCATTAAACGCCTGTCACAGTAGATGCTATTACAGTTATCATCGGCTTGATATACAACATTAAAGGAGTATTGGTATTAGCTCGTTCGCGACGCGTTAGCATGCCTTGTTAAGCAAATTTATATTTGACGCAGACTTTGATATGAACAATTTTATATGAAAAAACGTGAACTAAGGCAGAAATTCATTTCTCTTGTAATACGTTAAAGTGCACATGCTCACTGGTATAAATTCTCATTGCAGGCTGTGAAGACAGTTGGGGTACAGAATACTGCTACAACCATCGTCACCGTTGCAGTTGGCCATTTGTCAAAAACTCCTGCCGAGCAACTTGCGGAGACTGTAAGTAATTTTAAACCACAGAAACCAACACAATCCGTCCTCAAACCTCAAATGGTAAAGAGAAACTCCTGAAAATGAAAATCTACATGTATCCCATGCGGATACACAACATAGTCATGCGCTGTATTTGGAAGGCACTTTCTTGTCAAAATTCAATTATAGCAGTATTAGCTAGTATTAAATTCATCTTGAAAACTTCATAAGTTATGTTTTTCGACAGTGCACAGTTTGTAAATTTTCACACTGATTTAAAAATCCAATTTAACAGTATTTAATTTAACCTAAAAGCTTCATGTAAGATTTGTAGAAATAATTTTCTGGACCTCTAACTCTTGTTTTACCAAACTTTGTTTTAGGTATAGTTATATTCAATCATACGCAATAATTTTATCACAGTTATTATTTCTTGTAACATCACTGGCATGAATCATCAGTGTCAAAAAATGTAGAAAAAACCCAAATGTTGGTTGGAGCTAATTACATTTGTACTTTTCCTTTTTTTTTTAAACAGGTTAAGATTGAACAGAAAGTATCAAGAGGATTTTTAGTTTACCAATCCTTAATAGATTTGTTCTGTTGTGAAATAGGATGTAGTAACCGGAATAAAACTGCTCAGAAATAATGTTTTGCTTGTATGAATGAGACAGATAGCAATATTACAAGTGAAGAGACGAACTACAGATCATATTGTAATATATTCGTAACCGGAAGTTGTTTTAAGCTATTGCATTACCCAAGATGCTTAGAGAATAAAGCTTTTGGCGACGAGGATAGGTTGCTCTACATGTACGAAGACGCACATGTGGCTTGCTCAACACAAAAGCTTTATTCTCTAAGCATCTTGGGTAATGGAAAAGACATGGACAACATGGACAAGGCCAAAAAAGCTAAAAAAAAAAACATCAACGAAGTCACAACCATTTCCCCCTCAGAGAATTACCCCTTGTGCAACTGGTGTAATATACCGGAAGTTGTTTTAAGCTATTGCCGCCCTTCTCATCTTCAAGCCCTGGGAACCAGGTTGGCTCAGAAATTCAGCAATTTTCCACTCCGTCCATCAAAAGTTGAACTGAAAACTTATACGGGTAAACCCCTTACAGTGCGTGGTGATGTAGTGCACAAGGGCCATGAATATACAATGCCAATTATTGTAGCTATTTATGAGAAGAAATCTACTTTGCTTGGGAAGAAATAGGCTTAACTTCATAAGGTTTGAGTGGTGAAATATTTAGTTCAACAATGTCCGAGTTAAACCAGTGCACCCCTGCTTCCTCGGAAGTGGCCGACTAGACCATTTCAACGGGTATTGATTTCATTCAGAAGGGTAGTTATTACTTCCTAGTAGAAATCGACAGTCACTAAAATGCGAGTGAAGTGCAGCATATGAGCTCTAAAACTACCGAACGGACTATTTATGTACTTCTGAAGAGGTGGTGTCTGACAACGGACCACAGTAAGTCCTCTGAATTTGCTGAATTCATGCGCAAAAATGGCATCAAGCACACGTCGATTCCACCTTCAGTCAAATGGGGCAGCAAAGAGGTCTGTGAGTGTTATTAAGTATGGTTTGGTTAAACAAGTGCTTGAGGTCAAAAAACGGCATCTCTATGAAACACAGACTTGCTAATTTTTTATTCCGGTGCCGCACGACCCCTCACAAGTGTGATCCCCGCTTAGTTCAGTCATGGTGAAGCGTCGCCTAAGAACACGTTACATCTGATTAAGCCAAATCTGGCCCAAGCTGCAGAGAATAAGTAAGAGAAACGGAAAATGTAGAAGGATTTGAAATTTAATAGGAATAGATCCTTTGTAAGAATTGAGAGGGTGGGGGTATGAAACTCAAGGGCTAGTTTTAGGACTGATAAGCGGACTCAGGCACTGTAATTAAAGTTTGTGGGCCCAGAAACTATGTAGTTAGAACCGAACACAAAAACAGACATGTACACACTGATCATGTGATAAGAGCGCATGATAATGTACCAAATGATGTCAGTGAGTCAGAGATCATGATACCATAATCAAGTAGTCAGGGAATTACTGGTGATGATGAAATGAATCCACTTCATAGTATCTCCTTTAGTTGTGAGTAGTCCACCTACAGTTTTGCGAAGATATCAGAAGATTAGAAAACCGGTTGTTAAATGTAGGTTATGCTTTGGATCTAAATGCATTCTAAAACGCTAGAGGAAAGCAGTGTAATACATTCGTAATCTGAAGTTGTGTTAAGCTGTTGGATTACCCAAGAAGCTTAGAGAATAAAGTTGTTGTGTTGAGCAAACCACATGGTTGTTCTGGCACCAAGCCATACTTTAGCTAGTATGTTTCACTTACGCCTTGTCGAAAAGTGGTAGATGCCAAAGGATAGCTGACGGCTTAGGACAGTCTGTAGGACATGGTTATAAAGCCTGGCAAATATCAAAAGAGCAAAAGAAGTGCCAACATTTTTGTTTGAAGGTTCGCGACAGTGCATTGTTTTATGCTCATACACTCTGGTGCATGAATTAACTAACCAAAACGTTTCCATTGATTAGTTCCTCGGTCGGAAGTAAACAAACATTGTGTTGTGCGCATGGACAGGGCCAAAAAAGCTAAAAAAAAGTCAACAAAGTCATAATTGCCATTTCCCTCTCGGAGAATTACTCCTTGTGCAACTGGGGTAATATTAACTGCTAAATAACTGAGAGAGAGGTCGTTGCGGGAAAATCTCAAACTGAGGCCTTGCCGTATTGTCTGAGCGATAGCGAGGCTAATACAATAGGCCGAGGTTTGAGACTTTCCCGTAACGACCGAGCGCTTGAGGTTATTAAATTGTTTATTAAATGGCTTAGGAATTAAAAAAATATATATATATTCGGGCGGAAGTCGTCAAACTCGGCAACTTACTTCACCTTTGTGGACGTATTATATATTACATATTCCGTCAGCCTTAAAAAGGTATTTTATTATAGGGCGCCACAACGTGATAAAGGAGATCTCGCCCTTAGCTTATCGGAGCGCGCGTTATATCGGCCACAATTCAAAGTCATATAATACCGTTATGCCGATAGTACTCATGCAGATTGATTCAAGTCAAATTAGACTGTAGCCTTATAAGGAAAAGAAAACGTGATTCCGATTTGTTTAATCGATCAGGAGTATAGATACAAGCAAATAACAAGTTTTAGATCAAAGCAGAACTGTTAAAAAGACCACGAAAAGATATCAGTTTCTTTTCCTTACATTAGGTGAAACTAATTGAAGAAGGTATTTCCAAAAACACACTTGAATTCAAACTTCGGTATGCCCCGTCTCTTTCTGAATCAGTCACTAAGCTGTCAGGAAAGTAACTCAGTAGGATCAATCAAGTTGATTTAATATGAAGTCTGACTTACCTAAAAATGTATGGCCACGCGTTAATCACGGCGAGGAGAAGGAATTTTACTGTGCTAACTAATTACTCTAGATCAAAAGAGTTTCACTCTTGACTCTGATGACTCGGATATAATCATATAACAAGGACATGCTAAGCTACTGACCTGAATCTCAAGTTTTCGATGAAAACGCATTCGGTGAAAACAATATCGCAGATCATGATAACAACCATCATAAATAACCAACAGAACAACTTGTTCAAATATCAGGTCGCGAAGAGTTAGTCAGTTTAGATGTGTGTCCGTCGCAAGGACTACTAGAGTTTCCTACAAAGCTCTTCGCTAGCGCGGTCCACTGATTTCAATCAGTTTGTTTCGCTAATAACTGTACTTGCAAGTTTAGACACTGCCATTAATGCAGCCGGTGAGTTACAGTCGTTTTATTGAACAGTTTTAGCAGAGGAATTTATTTTTAGTATAACCAGATCTGTAAAATCTAGTTGTGAAAGCACCTTGTTTACTGTTAAGAAGCTGAGCGACGATCGATTGTTTAGAGATGAATCCAAAAGATAGCGCAAAGTAATTTGTACATACGGTTTTCTTATATACCTCTCAGTGACGTGAGTGATTCCAAACGATTTATTCGTCAATATGGCAATAGTAATGGAAAAAAAAATACATTTCTCAAAGATTATCCCAATATATCCCAGTCACAAGATCAAATCATAGTTATTCCCTCGAATAACTATGATCAAATCAAATATGGCGCGGCCTGTACACGGTTTTTTGTGTTGTTGGACATCTTGATATTTGCAAGCCTTTGCTCAAATTGACGCCTAGTTACAATGAAACAGTTTGGAAGATTTCTTACCGTGAATATCAGTGACTTATAACTCTATAGAACATGCATCGTTCCATTTTTTTTTTTTTTTTTTTTTTTTTTTTTTTTTTTTTTTTTTGTATAAAAGGAACTGAAATAACAAAATGTTCCCCTTGGAACCGTTGTGAAGGTGCGAGAACAGGTAGGAGGGAAGGAGGGGCCGGAACCTGATCATTATTGATCCTCGTATGGGTCGAAGGTTCATCAGTTTTAGAACAAATTCTTAATCGTTGTGTTTAACACTGTTCGAGGTCACTGAACTGACCAGCTACAATATACTGACCTAGCCTGGCTCATCAATGCTAGTTTCTTGATCGCTCCTCAAACTTCCCTAATGCATCATAACTCAATGATGCTCAGAAAAATCAAAAATAACTTACGAAATAAGTTAAGCTTACGAAATAAAATGTATGAAGAAGACCCTTTGTTGTAAGTGCCCAAATTAAAACAACTGATACATTTTAAAAAACACAGCCGATAAATGTAAAATCATGGAGCAACTATTCTTTCTTTTTTTGGAAAACTGACTTATTAAAAAGTTAGCTCTAATAATATTAGTTACTAGATGAAATTATTTTCCTGTAAGGATAAACCAGTGTAGATATTACTTTACGCTGAAAGTCGAAAGAGACAAAAGAACATGTTTTTATTGTCCTTGCCATTCTTATAGCTTTGTTTGAACTGCTGCTGGATGAAACGCTTTTTCTTGCCGGTAGACGCATACTCAAATGCCTGATTTACGCAGTTGGCCTATGTGAGTAAACGATGCAGACTAATATTGATTCTATTCGTCAAAAACTTGTCCATCTTTATTCAGTACGTCGGGCGTTTATTCTTTGCATTTTATTTAATTCAACAAGTAATTTACTCAGTCTCGAACTGGTCTGTTTGATCAGCTCTCTCCGGTAGAAACAGCCTCAATAAACTACGACAGATACTAGAAGAGCGCCTTTATAGAGACTGACTTAACATTTACTTTTCACTAGGTATGGTGCACAGATCGAGGTGCTCTGTTTTAAGAATGATCTCCCTCATTCTTTTGGCTCTGGCGATATTTGAACCTTCTTTTACTGAAGGTAAGTGAGACAATTTACAAAACGCTAATGGTTGGAATATTTAGGTCTTTTACATGAACGTGGATACAATAATACCAGTGACCGTCATGCAATTATTTTTAAAGAAAAGCTTGAGAACTAATATAAGGGTACAGTGGAACAAAACTTTGATAAAATTGATGTTTATCGTACTTAATTTTAGCATGGCACACTAATTGAAAAACTTAAACGTCAAGTTACTCGCCTTTTGAGAAGCAGTAAATGGCATCCACTTGACCATCTACTTGCCTATAAGTACCGTAAAACTCTTGTTTGAATGTTGTGAACTTAAATTACTATAAAGAAGTACAAAGTCCTTAAAAGGAGTGGTTAAATTATTGTAAAATTTGCTAAGAATAGGGAGATTAAACCGATCTATCATGTTTGTTAAGTCTGTTTCCCAGTGTTGTGGTCTGGCCTTGTCTCACGGGTTGTTGCTTTACGTAGGGTTAGCCTCATTATTGCACCTTTCCCCCTGGACAAAATTGTACAAGACAAAATTCCTGTGACTATGACTATGACTAAGTTTGGCCAACTTCTAATCCAATGACATTTGCAAACTAGAAACCTTTTTTCTTTCATATGTCTCAGCATAATCGAATTCGAATTCTTAAAGCAGCCAAGATGAAAGAATATCCCAGCGCAAGGGAAAGTAGTAAAAATGTGCAAAGGTCGGAGACGAATTCAGCGCAAACTTTGTGCAAGTGGTTTCTTTTACATAACGAATATTGTAGTGGAACCATAAAGTATAGATTTCAGTCTATAGATGGTGTTGCTAAACTGAGGAAATTTTAAATGATCGAGCTAATAATTTATACATGGCGGTTCTTTATCATTCACACCTACAGGATGTGGCATGCGTCCTCCTTTCGCCCGAGTGGTGAATGGAGTGGATGCCAGTCCTCACTCTTGGCCGTGGCAGATTTCTCTCCGTGTGCGTGGTAGACATATCTGTGGTGGATCTCTGATAAGGCCTGACTGGGTTGTGACTGCAGCGCATTGTGTGGACAGAAATCCTTCACCAAGCGGTTATACAGTTGTTGTGGGTACGTTTATTGCATGAAGTACATAAGCACTGCCGGTCTGAAGGCCCATCATCTCTAAGACATTTGGTGACAAAATAGAACCTCGTGGAAGTGGCATAAGCCTATATAGAGCGAAGAAAAAATATAAAATAATAATGAAATTTTGGGTAATTAAGCATCAATTCAAGTGACACTAAAATTGATATTTCTTTAAATTTTTTACAGGTGCTCACAAGCGAACTGGAACCACGCCGGTACAACAGACTTTTCGATTGAGAGCTCTTCACAAACACAAGGGGTTTACCATGCAAAATCTTAGGGACGACATTGCAGTACTTCAGTTGGCGGGAAGGGTAAAGTTGAGCGACAAAGTGACTACAGTTTGTCTTCCTAGGCAACCTGCAGATCTGAATTTCAAGTGTTACATAACAGGTTTGACTTCACCTTTAACAAAACCGCGATAGCATCGCTGTGCTGAAATCTGTCAATTATGCAGGCGCACCTTAATACCATGCTAATTATGCCGCAATTCGTTTACAGAAGTATTTCAAATTAAAACTAGATTTGTTTCAGAAAAAAATGCAACAATTAGTGGGTTTTGTGTTCTTATGGACATCTCCTGTCGACGTGCGTGGCACATTATTGGACCACTCGTAAAACCGAGAATTTTCTTACGTATACTCTTCACCGACTCTGAAGTGAAATTAAAAGGCATATTAAAGAGACATTGACGCTGAAGTCATTTTGAAAAAAGTAGTGTCTACAAAACTGTTTATCCGAAAGCAAACCAGAGTGTTATGTTAAAAACAAAGCAAAGAAAATGAGTGTCAATTATTTACTTGCATGGAAGACTGGCTGTTAGAATGATTGCTTTGTGAGTGAGAACGCTATTAAAGTGTCAAAACCTTATAGCCTGGGAATAATACACCATACTAATTAGGGGACACTGTTAAAAACTACACTAATACTAATATTAATACAATAAAAATAAATGCAATAAAAAATAAATGACTTGAAGGGCATTATGTGCAGCATAGGATGCAGCCCTTACAGCCGGTGTCCATTAAGCGAGTTATATCCCTTTTGCGAGTACAGTTTGTAAAAGCCTGCAGTGTGTTGACTGATCTGTCAGCCGCAGACAGTTTGCCCCATAATTGAGGTCCTACATAACACAGAGAGTGCTTCCCATAAGTAACTGTGTTGTATCTAGGAGTAGAAGAATCTGATTGTTTCAGGTTGTTTGCGAAAGTATGCTCGTTAAAAATGTTACAGATGCTATTAGGACCTAGTCTATGTTTAACTTTCTACATGAGAATACGGATGTCCTGTAAACGTCTGTTAACTAGAGTTGGCAACTTGGCTCTCTAGCATGCCTGTCCTTGTAAACGGTCCTCAAGCTCCTCCCCTGTAGTCGTTCAAGTTTACGTGCATAGCTAGCTCTGCGAAAGTGCCACACTAGGTGACAATAAGTAAGGTATGGTAATACAGCTGACTTATATAACTGAAGTTTGGCGTTAGTGGGGATTAAATTCCTTAGTCGCATTAGTACTCCGATTCTCTGACTTGCCTTTATGCAGGCTGAGCTAACGTGTTCCGAAAAAATCAGTCTGGAGTCTTAATTTTGTGATTGTTAGTATAGATCACTGCATTAGTGACTGAGTCAGTTGTCTTGCTGCAGCCGATGTTTAACGTCTGATATTTAATTAATTAATTATTTTTATTAATACATTGGCAAAAATAGAGAAACGAGGATTCCCTAAAAACTATATTGAACGTTTAAAGCAGAGCACTCCTCGACGGTTATTATTAGAGTAAACCCTATTTTAAGTCTTGTCAGTAACTTATCAATTAATTTAGGATGGGGACGTACTTCAGGCGGAGGACCAGCAGCGGACATACTTCAGCAGGCTCAACTTCCACTCGTGTCGCACGATAAATGCAAAGAGAAGTACGGGATAGTGGACAGCACCGTCCACTTGTGCGCTGGAGCAGGACATGCTGCTGCTTCAGGAGGGTGCAATGGAGACAGTGGTGGTCCACTTGTTTGTGAGATGGCAGGCAAGTGGTATTTGCATGGTGCTGTCAGCTTCGGGAAGCGGAATTGTCCAACAACCCACTACACAGTGTTCACCCGGATTGCCAGCTACAGGTCTTGGATCATGGAGAAAATAGGTTTGTATTTCGAGTAATGGATAAATTCATAATAAATACATGTCAAGTTCAACTTTTCATTTCAATTTATTTCAGTAATCGTTTTTTACCAAGCAGCGCGATCATATACTCCCGATTAAATTCAATGCGACCTGAAGTTATATTTGTTTTTGAATTTTATTAAAAAAAAATCAATTAATAAAGATACACAATTACATTAATAAGGGAAAAGAATGTAGTGGCCAAAGGAGCAAAAGCCCACGCGAGTTGACCACTACCACAGTATCTGAAGCGAACAGTTTTCTGGGAGCGTAGGTGGAGAAAGACTGTGAGCATTCAGCTATCCAAGCATATTCTCGCCCCAAATGGAAGCTATTGTTTTTGTTATATCTCAAACTATTTTTCGTAACACGCGCCGTTTTGAAAATTGGGAAATGTCACTCGGATAGTCATCTGCTTTAGCTGAGAAATATTCAATCACGTGACGCGTTTAGACCAATCGCGCGCGAGCGAAAATTTGATGGATTAGCAGAAACTAATGTAAATATGAACATGCCACTGTCCAATTGTTTAAGTGTCATGGCGACAAGGCGACAAGCAGATCCAGTTTCGTTTTCAAACTTCTTGTAGCGTCAAAATTTGTATAACTTTTAGGAATTCCCAAATGCTTTACGATAGCAGAACTCCCTCAGGTTGTTCATAAGCTTGGGTGTACTTAATATGGAAAGATGTCATTCCTTTTCGTTAACGGTCGATATATCAGAATTCTAACATGGCACCGGGCTTTCGAAGATTCAATCTCAATTCAATATTCTATCTTTCTTTCTTATCAAGGCTCTAAAGGGAATGACTGGACAACGGAATAGCAGAAAATTTATAAATTGGGACAGAAACTTCGCAGTCATAGCAGAATTTTGATATAGCAGACATGGGCCATAGTTAAAACCATTTTGAAGTCACGCTTTTGCTTTGTCGACAGGAGAAGGAGGAGGAGGACCTAACCCACCTCCACCCCCACAAACACCACAACCACCTCCTCAAACTCCACCACCACCACCATCACCTGGTAAGTAGGCCTTTGGTAATTATATCAAATCAAATTGTTTGGCTAGTGCACATTGTAAATATTACTTAATGGAAAGTGTGCGAGTACGGTATTTACGCACGGGTTTTATGGTACAAAAACTGCCGAGTGCGTAAAAAGTAGAAAGTCGTCTCACCATTGTGATTAGATGAAGAACTTTGGGCTTTTCATGCGATCGATTCTATCCGAAAATCTCAGCAAGTATGAAATAAAATACAATTCTTGCCTGATAATGTACTACTAACATAGAATCAGATTATTATTTTAAAGCGAGCATATTGTTTCCCTGATTCCAATTTGTTCTTGAAATCGTTTTAAGCGTCTCTTTGTGCGTTACGGACATTGTAACCCAAAATTCCTGCCAAAGGCATAACAAAAACTAAAAGAATGGTTCTCTTATACTAGCATGTTTTGTGTTTCTCGCAAGTTAATATATTATAATTACCCTGTTTGGTCCTGCTTAGAACACCTTACACCGGCTTGGACATAATTAAACCACTTCACTCGCCAAAAGGAGAGACTAATTATTTCATGTTTCAAATAACCCATTACCAAACTGAATTTGCGTTATAATTATACATCAGTCTTATTGCGACCGGCGTTGTGATTACGACAAGTTTACAGCAATTGTGAAACTTTTAACAAGAAAAAATTTTCGTGTGTAATCCGGCTATAGATCAATTATAGTGAATTAGTCGGCATTTAGTGCGGCATTTTTTGTTCCTTATACAGATTGTGAAGACAAATGGGGTGCATGCCAGAAGAATAAGCATTATTGCTCGTATCCATCATTCAAGAAGCGTTTTTGCCCAAAGACTTGCGGTGGTTGTAAGTAAAGCAATTTTCATTAGACTGAAGAAATCTTTTACCTGAATGTCTAAAAGTGTTTGAAAACCTGGTGTGATTTTCATTGCTTGCCTTAGCTAATTTTCCTTTCTTAAGTGGTATTGTTTCCATGATTTTCTGATATGCTTAGTTAAATATAATATTAATATTCAATATTATAAAGACAAATTATGAATGTTCGCCTAATGACATGTATATTCGTATTGTGGTTTATATTATAGACTGCACAAATATTTTAGAGCTTCTGATATATATGAAATCATTTTTTCCACAGGTAAACCATAATTGCCAAATCCAAGAAAAGTTCAGATTCCACTGATTCATCATGATTGTTAGTTTATTGCAGTCGATTTAATGAATAAAAATAATACAGCTTAAATTACGTTTAGTTTGTCATTTGATCTGAATTCTATAGTTGTTGATTTCAGGTTGCTTTTAGTCTTTCAGTCTTTACTTCAGTCCTAACTTCCCCTTGCTCTTTTTTTCTCTGACTGACCCTTGGTTGAAAAAATATTATATTACAGATGCAGCAATATATAGAATACTAGTGTGCAAACGCAGACGTATTTTTGCCTTTGCAGACTATACGTAGAAGCAGTTACTTTCTTATATTACACCCACACAGACGGACGAACGGGTGGCGTCGATCTCGATCTACATGTATCGTATACCTTTGGAGATGTCTTTTAATAGGTCCAAGCGATGTAGCGCGCGCGGCTTAAACTGTAGATATCTAAACAGCTATAAAATAAAAAGCTTATAGAGCTGGCTAAAACATTATATGACTGCTAAATGAGAGCATCTGAATCGCCAAAGCGAATTTTGATTTTTGGTAATTGTTTAATTTGTTACTCAGTTGCCGGGCCCAAAGCTCTAAGAAAACGTATCTGCGATTTGCCATATTCAATTTCAGGGAAAAGGTACATAACATTTTCGAAAAAGGATTGAAATAATATGGAGAAAAAAGATTTAGAAATAAAAATTTCGAACCAGCACATTTAATACAAATCATTGTCCTGTTTCACAAGGTTGTCGATCCGTAATCAAAGAAACAATCTTATTAGATTGAACAGTTATTAGCTCTTTTGTTGTCTGCATAAACAAGAAGGGTGGTTTTATTTTCTCTAGACCGGGTAAAGAGAGGTCTCGTTTTCTTGTTTTTCTACAACCTCGTTGCCAAGGAATTTTCCCTGGCTTGGGGAAAGGTCCTTAGGAATGAGCCTGTGAAATCCAGTCATTCTTTTGCTTCAGTTACTTTCATTTCTAATGAAATCCGTCAAAAACTATTGGAAATCATTCTTACTTGCGTTTTATATACAAAAGTCGGGAGAGTAGTACGCTTTATCAGGCTCAAAGGTGTCACACACCTTTACAGATGTGCTTGGAATGAAAACCACAATCGAGCGACATTATCAATTATGTTGATTCAGCCGCTGCTACACGTCTTTCTTTTTAATACAAACGGAACCTCGTGTTTAGTTAAATCTAATAAGGTCCTTGCGCCGTTGTATGCCTAAAAGAATCTAACGCACACTTTACGCAGAGCTTCCTCAGTTATTAGCACTTACGGTAAGAAGCCAGATTTGAAGGCAGGCCCGAGTGAAATCATTCAGCGATGTTTCTTGCGTTTGCCATTGTTTCTCTATTAATACCTGCACTTTGCCAAGGTACGTAAAGTGCTTCATTTAACACCTCACGGATTGCACGTTAACGATAATAATATACAGCGTGCTAGGCATGCGGTGTTTCTGTTTCACTTGAATTTCCTTTGGTGTGCAAACCATCTTTCTCGTCATTTGATACAAAAGTTAACAAGTTGTGAGTTACTCGCGCCAAAAAGAATTATTATTTGTAGCTTTTTTAAATGTGGGGACTTTTTTTTTTTTTTGGACAGGATTTTCCACATGAATCCGTTTCATCTATTTACCTATCAATGTTGGCCACGTTACTTATAGCTATATCGAAAAAATTAACAATTGGATCAAAAATGCAAGAGTGCCCTTTAACAAGGATAAGACTGAATTAAAAACCTAAAGCAGGTCAATTACAAGCACGGTGACACTTCCAACTTTACCATTTACAGGTCTTTACCTCTGTTATGGGCCATGATCAACTCATTTTAACCGTTTAGTTTAAATAACAAAGATTACATATCTCAGCGTCCGTCAAACTTTGATGTTTTTAAGTCCCTTCTTCTCTACCGAACTCTAGACCAATGGCAGCAACCCTTGACAATAAGTTGCTTTTGCTACAGGTTGCGGTAGGCGGCCTTTCCAGTCCACACGAGTGGTGAACGGCGAAGATGCAGCACCACATTCCTGGCCATGGCAGGTATCTCTCCGTAAAGACGGATACCATATATGCGGTGGATCTCTAATAAGACCGAATTGGGTTGTAACAGCAGCGCACTGCGTTTACAAAAATCCAAATCCCTTTGTATACACCGTCGTCGTAGGTAATATCTAAAGGTCCTATTCTTTTGTTCTTCCTTTTCGTATCGATTTTTTTTCTGGGCCCGTGCCTTCCATAGCCAATCATACTTCCACGATATGTCGAGATAACTGGTTTTGGAACAATGACTCATTTGAAGCCAGTTTCACAGCAAGTCAGAATGATTTGAAGGTATAGTGAGCTATACTACCAAAGAACCGACATAATAATGAGCTCCAGCTACGAGGGTCACGTTTGGCCGAGTGAGACCAGACCTTACCTTTTTCACAGCAAAACTAAAACGGGAAGAGAACTAATTCCTTCCGTAAGCCTGATAGCAATTTTTCGCTCTTTCACTGGTGTGCACAGTCAAAGGTAGCAAAATAATATTAAGCTCTGTAGATTGATTAAATGTAACAATTTGTCGCATAGGTGTCCATAAACGACTCGGAATCACTTCTGTTGAAAAGGTGTTTCGAGTTAAGAGGCTTCACAGACACAGCGGTTTTACGATGGAAAACTTGAAACACGACATTGCAGTTCTTGAGCTGAGAGGGTCAGTGATGATCAGTGATAAGGTATCCACAGTTTGCCTTCCCACAGAAGCACCGAAGCCTGGAACTAAATGCTACATTACAGGTTTTAAATATATATATATATATTTTTTTTTAATTAACAAATTAACGGACTGAAGAAAACGAGTTGTGAAGGCTGGATTACTTTCAACTATTGAATCCTCTTTATCTGGAAAGAAATCTTTGCTTACCTTTCAACGCAGTAGCGAAGGCATCGAAAGATAATTATTAAACTGATATCTCAAGGCCGACAATCATTTTTGCTTCTGACTTGCTTTAAAGTCACTGCTATTTCTTTTGAAAGTACGTATATTGTAACTAATTGGAGAGCTACATTCGACAGGATGGGGTCTTCTTTCCGGAGGAGGAGCACAAGCAAATGTTCTACAACAGGGAGAGCTACCTGTAGTGTCCCATGAAGACTGTGCAAAGAAGTACGCTCGCTACGACAGTCAAGCTCACTTGTGCGCAGGCAGGGGCCTGGAGACTGGTTCAGGCGGGTGTAAGGGTGATAGTGGTGGACCGCTTGTTTGTGAAAAAGACGGGACTTGGTATCTGCATGGTGCTGTTAGTTTTGGCAAACGGGGATGTCCAACGACTGCTTATACTGTTTTCACTCGGATCACAACCTATATTCCTTGGATTAACGGCAAGATAGGTACATGAACTGAAATGAAATCCCTAAAGAGACATTTAATGTTACTTCCTACCTTCAAAGGTTTTTCATTTTACTTAAATCTAAGCTAGTCCTTTTATGAAGTTTTAGAAAAAAATATGATGATATACCGCTCGTATTTCATGTTCAACACATATTTTTATTTACCTCGCGTACTTGACAAATATCATTGACAGTTACAAGAAAACACTGATAAATACCGACTTGCTATATACTTCAATTTAATTGTCTGTTTTGTTGTAAACAACAAATATATTGCTCTAACCAACGGTTTCAAACTGTGTTCTCTAATATCAGTTTATACACATGTGCGTTCCAAATCTATAGCAAAAATATAGGAATTATGATGAGTAAGGATTCTGCTAAATTACAATTCCATAGAAAGGAAATATTTACCCGATGGTTGTCTGCAACGTTGGTTGCGTCTTATGCACGATCAATCGATGATAGTTTCGTTTTGTGATTGTTCAATTATAGCTTGTTAACGATTGTTGCGTTTTCACGCGTAATTAATTAATCTAGAGTGAAACAAATACCGACTTGCTATATGCTTCAATTTAGTTATCATTTGATATACCCTCACAGAACCGTGAATTTTCAAATCCATTTTTTTCTTAACCTCTTCGTATGAAGCCTACAAACATTCTTTGCAACTCTTCTAACGATCATATAACGACGTAACCAAGAGGACTTGCTCGTACTGCGGAATCCGATACCCGATAATTAAATTCAATACACTTTCTTATGATGTATAGTTTGTTAGGGTTTTACTGAAACTGGCGCGCGTACGATTTTTTCCCGAAGTTCAACCGCGAAGGTGGGAAGTAACCTAAAAGCTGCCGTGAAAGCACGGCTTTATAGCCTTAATTGACTCATTGTGTTATATCATGACATTTTAGTTTGACGTCTTTTATACTAGAGAACATTTTTTCTCTTTTTATCATTGTAAAATAATAGTTTCTGAAAAACCTTTGAAAAGATGAATCTCTTAAAGTTTGTCAGGTTATCATTTTATCAAGACTAAAGGACGAAAACTGAAATCAGTAGTGATTGGGCTGGATGAGATTCCTTAGTTTGCTTTTGATAAATTGTTGTCTGTCAATTCTATAATTAACATCGCCAGTTCCGTTCTTTACGAGATTTAACTGCCAGAGTAAAACAGCATTGATTGACTTATATGTTTGCGTCTAAATTTAACTGGAAGGAGGTGGCTCCCCCACACCACCAGTGCCAGAGAAGCCATCGTCACCAAAAGCCCCACCCGTACCGTCTCCATCAACAGCGCAGCCTGGTTAGTAAAACAGGATGGTATGTTTTTTAAAACAAATTAACAACCAATTCAGTTTTTAACAATACATGCTTTGATAGTCTATCAGTCGTGATTTGAATCTATTACAATAATTACGTTAAATGATTTCATAATATTCTGCTTCACGAGGCGACTGGATTACAATTCTAGGAATAATCGGGCAGTAAATTAAAATTTGGACCAGTGCGCGAGGCCGAACGGACATTAGGAGCACGATTGCTCCCTGAATTGCGCGACAAGAGGTCCAATTATATACGAGTATAAGTCCTTATAAACTTCCTTAGAGCAACAAAATGTTAGCACTATTCCAGTAGGAAAACATTAAGAAGAAAGTAATTTAAAAGCGCACGTAATTGATGTGTGAATCGCAAAGGTCTAAGTGTAATTGGCTGTAACTGGAGAATAACGTGAACAATAGGCACGCGGAGAGCCAATCACAATCGAGAATTTTGTTGTGGATGTAATTAATCTTAAAATGCTAATGCACAAGAGGGTGTTTGATTTAACTTAATTTGCTTCCAAGCCCAGGCAATATGAGTTTCTCTTAATACTGCAGCCAAGCGCATACTCGCTACTTAATAAGATAACAGAAGCGGTCAAGCATTACATTTTTAAAGTTGTAATAAAAAATGGAAGTCCTTGTAATTATTTTGTTCTTGTAACTTTCCTCTTCAGGTTGCAAAGACACCAAGAGCTATTGTTCTGCTAATAAATATTTCTGCAATAAAATGCCCAGCTTTAGGAAAGATTGCCCCAAAACATGCAGTGTTTGTAAGTATTTCATTGACGCACGCGAATATTCAATCGTTGTTGTTTTCTAGAAGAGCTACTATTCTTTACTGGAGTACTAAAATCACGCACGTTTCAGTCTCCGATGAACAGTGAATTGAAAGAACTTTGAAAGAATCCTTTATTAAAATCTGCTTAAAGTTTCGCCTTTTTTAACCTTAACTTCACTTTCTTTGTACCGTAGGTTGAAGTTTAAGGAAAGAGGAAATGTCAAGTTTGATTTGATAAACATCCTGTATCGTGGGCAGCAATTTAAAGCATTCTGAAGAATAAAGCATGATTATAATTAGGCCGTCTACTGTGTTGCGTGTGTGTGAGAGAGAAAGAGAGAGGTGAAAGAGGTCCTATTCTGGAATGACACATTGGAGCGGGATACGAGTGTTTCAAAACAGGGATCAGTGAAAAGCAAAATGGATAGCGTGACGAGCACTATATTTAGCTGTAATTCAGTCTCCTTTTAGTTCAGTATTCATAACATTTCTTAAAATCCATGAAATATTTTCGCTCGTGTGTCATTGGTCTAAACGCGTCACGAGACTAAATATGCCCCAGCGCGGTGAACCGTGAGGAGAATATCCGAGTGATTTCCTCATTTTCAAATATTTGAAGGATAATAAGCACAATCCCATCCGGCTAGGAGTAGAAACACTCCGAATCGCCTCATGCTAATTAAACCACATAGAAGCTCCAGCCTGATGGACCATGTAACTCGTATACAGACGTTGTACTATAAACAAGTATATTTAAGCTGGTCGGAAGCTCGCCCAAACACTTACGTCTCACAGCCATATTGGACAAGATACGTGTATGGCATCAGATCAGTTTGAAAAAGCTCGACAATGAACAGATAGAAAACTTATCGTACTTTATAATATAAATAAATTTTATTCGTTGCACTCCTTAAATCACAAAATCGTATTCACTGCATCTTTTCTCAGAGAGACTTTGTATCTACAAGTAAGAGTATAGTACAATTTTGTATTTGACGAACTGTGACCAATTTATCATTAATGTGTGTTTTATATTTATAATAAAGTTCTTAGGCTTTCTGATGTTTTCTATGACCAATAAACAAGCATTCAACATAAGTGAACGCCGCTTTGAATAGTGTTAGCTGTTGATGGAGCAAACTTTGTAGGGTCATGTACCAGCTTTCACACATACCGCATGCCAAACTAAAACTAAGCCAATTATTCATTTGTCTTTTATGGGAGATGTGGGTTTATACGTTTGACTGAGTTTTCGGAACTCCCAAATTTTTATACAGTTATCTGAGTATTTAATTCTTAATTAATTAAGTGAGAGTTATTATTGATTATTTAAATATTTATTATTGAAATGAGTAATAAACTACTTTAATGTCACCTTCTGCACAATAGTAGCAATCACTACACGGGTTTGGTAACATGCCTCCTTTTACTGCTTAACCAGATTGCGGTGCGGAGAAATTGAATAAATTATCATATCATACTCAAAGAATTATGATGCATATTAACAATTACGACTGCATTTGCAGTTGCTATGGCAACTGTGTTTCATTGCATGTCATTGGTTGCGTCTCATTTGTTCATTTTGTCGCTTACTTGTGTGTTTTCGACTATGACAATTGCTTGGATTTTTGGTTTTGGCACACAAAAAACTATATTATTAACATTTTTACCATGCCTATTTTTCAGAGCTTGTGGTTTGTTCATACAAAGTATTTTTCACTGGCCTTAAACTCATCTCGATTTGCAAATTAACTGTGTTCTTTAGTACCGTCAGCATACTTTTTCCATGGGTTTTTTGTTTGGATTTTGAATTGCAATCTGAAAAGGTATTTGTGTTCAAACAGCAGAAAACATCAAAACATGCAAAATTTTCATTGAATTTTGCATGGGATCAAGAGAAGGCAAAGGAAAAGTGGGTGATCCACATTAGGCCTCATTTAGTAGTCTTCACTCAGAATGTTATCACACTCGTTGTTGCAAATCTTTTATCACCGCCAAGTTCCTAAAAAAACACTGTATCGTTCACCTGCTAAAAAAAAAAACAAGTTAACTGATGTGCAAACTAAATCGAGTCCTGTTATATCGGGTGAAAGTTTCTAAAGAAACTGTTGTACTGCGTCGGTGGGGGTAACAAGGTAATTTGGTTATATCAACTAAGTTGAAAATGTAAATTGGCCACCGTAACGA
>OMLO01000641.1_pt1 | contig 23832 bp, 16 predicted proteins | sample 1674811 | NCBI WGS metagenome assembly OMLO01 (sample SAMN06265003, study PRJEB25207) | coral metagenome | isolation source: Coral host | place: Mexico:La Bocana,Puerto Morelos, Mexico | collected 2008-11-13
TGATATAACCAAATTACCTTGTTACCCCCACCGACGCAGCACCACAGTTTCTTTAGAAACTTTCACCCTTTATTACTGTTAAACAAGTTGAGTTACTCTTTGGTCCGCTAGTTATTCAGCTTGTGTGAACAATTATTCACCTCAGTCTCGGTGAAAGTGGTGGATATTTACCTTGTCGGTAAATATCCACCACTATTCACCTCCACTTAGGTGAATAATTGTTAATTATTCATAATCAATGAATAAGTAGGGTTGAGAGACAAAGGAATTTAATTTATAATGATAATAATAGGAGAGTATCGGGCGAGTGTTCGCGCTACCTCTAACAGTTTTCTTGTTATGCACCGCTGACACCACCATTTGCGTGTTCGTATAGAGCCCGCTCCGCCCGCTTTGGAAACGGCCTATTTCCCGTTCTAAATTTTCTGCTTACGAATGTATTCAAGAATTTCCAGTCACGTTACTTCTTTATAAGCTGAGGGGGAATCCCTCCGTCAGTTGTTCCGGTTTGGCGCTTTGCAGCACACCAAACAGACTTACATCCAGTTGCACGAATCAAAAGGTATCGGGAAGGACTTCTGCGAGAAGTAAGACCAAACTAATACAATCACTCGGTGTTCGATGATTCTGATGGATTTGATTTGAATTTTCATTTTCTCCATTTGAAAGATCTTGAGGGAATCATGTCTGGTTCTCCCAAAGGAGGTAAGAAGAACGAACAACTACATTGTACAGGGTTTCTAGAGGTCCACATTTTCACCTGCATGTGAAAATATTCTTCATCATGTGAGACATGTGAGACTTATTAGCTTTAAAATATGGACTTTAATATCTCACGAATAACTCACTGATTAAGCTTATATTTACTTAGAGATTTCTAATGAGTCATTGTCAGGAGACATCTCTTTTGTGGTCGGCTTAGTAAATTAAGTGGATTTAAATATGCTGCATTTTTGAATCCATGCATTATTCTGGCCGTGAATTTCATTTTCATCCTTCCAATTTACATTCTGTTAATGAGCTTCCTTGCATGCGATTTGTCAAATGATTACAAAAGTTATAGTAGGTCTTTATTAGGTTAAGGTAGATAGTGTGAACTGATTCATTTTGCATACTGCTGTTGATATAGCCCGGGAGTACTCCCAGAAAAATTGAATGGAGGTGAGTGTGGCTGTTTCTTGAAACTCTTACTCTGTTTGAGATCAAAATCTTGATTTTATTTACCCTTTTTTACACCAGACAAAATATAATTTTGATGCCCCGTTTCAAACCTGTCCCTTACATCAATACCCTATGTAAGACCTGCCTTATAATCAGTCCCGGCATAGTCAATTGAACATTCATAAATCAAACTCAGTCAAACCCAATCGAACTCAATCTGTGGTATTGCTGTTTTTCACCTGTCATGTGATCAAACCTAAAAATTGTAACCATTCAATCAATGAAGTCACGAATAATGATTATGATAGATGATAAATATATGAACAACTTCGCCAAGAATTAGGTCTCTGCTGTTTTAATTCGAGTGTTATTCGGAGTGGATTTTATCCAGATTTATTATTATAGAGCTTTGTATGGAGACGCCATGTTGGTGCCCCTGTCTTGGCCAGGCTTGTGGGCTACATTCTCTGTTTTCCTTGTCAAAATGGAGTTAAGATCAAATGATATAAGGAATAAAACAATGACAAAAGAATCAAAGCAAATGAAGACCAAGGTTTTTTGTGTTGGCGCTGAAAAGAGACATTTTGAATGGCTCTACAAAGATCTGTTTTTAAATGTTTTCATGCAATTTTCCTACGAGGAAGAATTAACTGTTAAACAGTTTATGGAAACAGTGTTTGCATTAAGTTTCTGGTTTTTCTACAGTACTACAAGCAAAAATGGTGGCTCATTCAAATGAAAATTTTATGTAATAAATCTTAAGTTTCTTTCATAATTTCTGAATTTTTGGCAGGTCTGTTGGAATGCAGCACATTAAAGATTAGATAGCCGCTGAATAGATCTATAACTTACCTACCTGAACAGTTACAATTTGCTAAAGAATAAAAATTACTGTTTATTTCTATTTAATACCTATTAATTATTAAGGCAAAAAAGGTTAAAAAGTAAACATGTTTTTGACACTGGGTCATCTTCAAGGTGAGTTATAGGTGCTTACAAGTATTATTAAATAGATTTAGGATATTAGCTTCTCCCACTTTTAAGCCCTGTATTTTAAGTAAGTGTGTCCTGGTTATCAACTTTTGAATCTTATAACATCGTAGATTGCTTACTAAAATACTCATTCTGTTCCAGGAAAGAAGCAAAAAAAGCCAAAAGGGCCTAAATTGGATTTTTCCAAGGGCCATTCGTCACCTTCTACATCTCCTTCGTAAGTAACATTTAGGAGATGTCTGTGATTTATGTGCACTGGTCTAGTAACTACTTTTGGATTTCTTTTGTTCCTCCCCTCCCAAAGCAGAGGGTCCCCTGTACCCCTTTCCAAAATTCATCCACGTAAATATTGAGCCTTTTCACGCGTCACGAAAAATTACCAAAATTCTTTCATATTCACGCAAAAATCAAGGTGATCACGTTTCACGTATAAATAAAAAAACAATTTCCCAGGTTAATAATTTAATATACTCTTACCTGTTTAGGCTGTTACTGACACTCCAACAATGCCCTTCGAGTTACTGTAATTTACTGTAATTTACTGTAATTCTACTGTAATTTAAATAAGTCAAATAACTGATTTTTACGGCCACCTTCGGTCACCTTTCGTGGCCGTTTGATCTTGTTTGTTTCTACGTGATTGCTTTTCACATCTTTCACAGAATTTCAAGAAAAAATTAAACATCTGTACACTAACTGTAATCGTACAATCCTTTGTTTGCTGTAATCATACAATCCTTCGTTTGACGCGGGCACTGCAGCCAAAACATTCCGCTGAAGAAAATATAGTGTGCACAATTGAATGGAATAAAAGGAAACAATGACTCACCTCAACTGTACAAAGAAATTCCTGACACTCTTGAGCTCTCTTCAGTTGACATTCTTCTTGAAATACTTGAAAAAGGCACCGAAAGTCCGGAAAGGATTGGCCAATGCAGACAGCAAAAATGGGATTTCCACATGGCACACCGCGTCTGTCTGTCATGCCTGTCAAATGTCTTATCAATCTTAAAAAGCCAGTTAAAGTATTGATGGGCTTCTGACAGCAAAAGGTGACGTACTGTCTGTTACTGTCCGGTAATGTCACGTCTCACAAGTTGTTCAGTGAAATTCAAAACCCACCCACAGCATTGAAAACAAAGACAAGCATTTGCTGACCCTGTGATACACTAAAATAACCAAAAATTAAATCACGCAAAACAAGGTGATTCACGAATCACGTTTAATTCAAGTTATCATTCATGGGTCACATTTAAATCAAAAGTTGCGTTCACGGGCACGTGAAAAGATGCTCGAAATGAGAATCACGGATCACGAAAAAATAAATGCTTAAATCACGTTTCACGAGAAAATAAATGCCCAAATCACGTTTCACGTAAAAAGTATAGGGAACCCTCAAAGCAAATGTAATTACATGTACCTATACTAAGTTAACCGCTAGAATAAGCCTGTTGAGTGTAGTTTTCAGTCTCCTCTGTGTCTAAGAGATTTAGAATCAGCTGATTTTAGACTGAAAAGATTACATAGTTTTTGTTGGTGATTTAATCTTGGAACTACTTTAACTTGAAAACAAGCTAACAATGTGAAGGAGAGTGTATACTTATTATTATGCAAATGAAAATTGAATATTCACATGATAACTATTTCCAAAGGTTCAATGACTAAAAAATGTTCAAGAACTTGTGTGTACCCACGGGAAGTGCAAAACGATTCTTGCTGTACAGTGTACCTTGTGAATCCCCACATGCTAACATAACTCAATGTCTTGTCCAGTCCTATATGTGCTGCCCTATATCAGAAACTTGTATGAACACATCATCTTTAAGGGCAGGATTGCAGCAAAGAATTTTAACAAGCAGAAATTCTTTCTCACTTGGAAGATACTATTTATTCATAATCTACCCAATTTTCATACCTGCTAACCCCAGAGTACAAAAAGAGACATCTAGAATCTTTGCATAGAGCCATCATTGTGATCTATGTTGAAAGGTTCACATGTTGTATTAAAATGTTCACTGTAAAGAAGGGTTTTTACCAACAGGGCTCTTCATATTGTTATAACATAATCATAAATATACCTTTCCTCTTGAGCGTAATAATCATGCATTGAAATAGTTGTACTGTAATCAAAATTGATCAGTGTTTCAAGGTACTTCCTGGAGTGTGTTTATCAGACACACCTTACAACAATGAAAATCATGTGCTAACAACATGATCAAAATAGAGCTTTTCACTTAATTGTACGTGTAATGTTTTCTTTTCTCAAATTCTTCAGTTTTTTTTCGCAAAGTACCATCAAATATATGGAAACAAAGAATTTTTCTGTACATGTGATAAATGACACAGGAGTTGAAAATGGAAAAAACTTTCTTTGAAGTTTCTTTCTTTCTGCAAATCAAGTCTCTCCACTCCCTCAAAACCCAATGGAAAAGTGCCTAAAAGTTCTTTTTGCAAGGAACCAAAATCCCTGCTGGCTAGCTTTGCTTCGACTTATGTAAACAACATGCAAAAATCATGCCAATTTTCCATTTAAGTATTGTGCAATTTGATTGGTTGGTTTCTGACCAATTAGGAGACTTGTTAAGTATATATCAATTTGATTGCTCTGTTTATGTTTTCCAAATGAATGGAGGACAGTTCAAATAAGAGCAGCAAATCCCCTTGTTTTATTTTCCTATTTGAAATGTCCAAAATAATGAAATAAATGAAAAAAAGCTTTAAAAAAGCCATGGTAAATAGTTCCCGGGAGATTTGGTGCTCTAACTGGGGGGCCGGGAGAATTGATGAAAAACTTGGAGACTCCCTGGAAAACCAGGAGAGTTGGCAGATATGCAGTTTCAATCTATATTTCCAATGTTACATGTAAATGCCATGATTTTATATACTTTCTAGACTAATTACTGCTATTTTTGTTGTAGGACCACCCCTCCCAGGAATCTGACTGATAAAGAGACACTCACTGTTGATGGCAAGGTTCACAAAATACTCAAAATTATCATAATAATAATATAGGTTTCCTTTTTCTGTAATTTTGATTATAATTTAGATTAAATCTTAGGTTAACCAGCTGCTGTCTGCTGTCATGACCACACTTATAAATAAATTGAAAATTAATCAAACGCCTTTAAATAATAATAATAAGTTTGAAATACACAACAGACTACCTTCTCACACTTGGTTACCAGGCTGGTCCCCAAGATATCTTATTACCGTTAATAATTCTGTTTTTGAATGAGTGAAATGACTGTCAATACCAAAAATTTCTTCATTTGTGTAGCCTTTAAAACAGTGTTCTTCTTGTGACTTCTGTGACTTTAAGATGGGAAGTGAAATCAACATCTTTCATTAACAACATTCTGTATCAGCATGTACAATTTTTGTGAAAACTGTAAATCTTATTTACTAGCCATTTTCCCTGTTTCTTAAGAAAAAAGTTGCAAAGTGGTTATAAACAGGGCTTGTACAGGTCATGGAAAACCTGTGAAGTCATGGAATTTTATAATTTCATTTTCCAGGCCTGGAAAGTCATGAAATTGAAGTATGGGTCATGGAAAGTCATGGATAAACAATATACTTGCAAAAAAATTGAAACTTAACAGACAACTCAAAAAACTGGTTTTAATTCCAGTAAAAATGAACACTTGGTGTTCCTTAAATAATAGTCAGATTGGTTTGACAATACTTTGAGAACAACTTACTTAACTCAGCAAGATAATGGAAAAGGTCCTGAAAAGTCAAAGAATTTTAAAAGCACAAAGGAGTACAAACCTTGTATATGTTGTGGTTAAAAATTAAATTCAGGTAAAAATAATTTTAACCTAGTTTGATTCTCAATTTCCTTTGTCGTCTAACCCTAATAAGGGTTAAGAGACAAAGGAACGTAATTTTTACCTGAATTTAGTTTTTAAGTACAACATTGCAGGAAAATACATCAAGAGCCTCTATTGCTTTCAGACAAATGGTTTTTTTTTTGCTAAACAGAAATGCGTCATTTCTTTCTTCTTTCAGTCGGATTTTTTTTTCTTTGTGCAAATACTATTTTACACTTAGAGCTTTCCATTAACAAATTGGTCAGATCCCCAAGTAGACAATACCAAATAACAAGAAATATGAGCTCCAAAATCAACAAATGTTGCAAATTTCTCATCCATGAACAAGATTATGACACTTTAGTAACTTACCAGTATATTTGAATAATACTTTTTTTTATATTTTTAATATTTTCATATTATTTTTTTTCCAAACATTGAATGGCTCAATTTTGTCAAATAAAAGAAACACTGTTATATTTTTCTGCCATTGAAAGTGGGAAGTTACCTTTAGTTAGAAGTGTTTTTAGAGGATTTCATCTTAGAAATAATCCCCCTCCTCAAAAAAGTGTTCTCTCTCTCTCCCTGGTCTTAAATTTTCTCATCAATCAATAACTAGCTTATAATCATTGATAGATATCAATAGTGCATCAAAACAACAACTAGCTCACTATGTTTACTACAGGAATTTGAGTGCAATGCAGAGGATTTAAAAGAGTTAAAGGAACTTGGGCATGGGGCATATGGCTATGTACACAAGATGATTCATGAACCAACAGGCCATATTATGGCAGTCAAGGTAAATCTCAAACAGGTGGTGGTTGCCAATTCAGTCATCCAAAAGCCAGGGTTTTACTTAATTATTGTTTTTCCTTTTACTGCAGAGAATAAGAGCCAGTGTAAACTCAACAGAGCAAAAAAGACTTTTAATGGATTTGGATGTGTCCATGCGAGTGACTGACTGTCCGTACACGGTGCATTTTTATGGTGCATTGTTTAGAGAGGTTGGTCAATTTCCTTTTACTCAGACTATTATTGTCATTAGTATTTATTATTAGAAATGTATGACCACTCAGTACAGGACTCTGCAATCCCAACCTGCCATAATAGTTTCTCTCAATTATGTCCTGTCAGGTATCGTTGTTACACCTGATCATTTTTCAAATTATTTTTCATATGGATACTAGAGGAAATGCAAGGGAACTTGGAACTGATGTACAGTAGGGTTTTGTATCTGTTAAGCTTGCTACTGGCAGCCTTTCCTATGACTCAATTAAGAAGTAAATCCAATATTGTTAGCAAAGATTATGCAGTGTTAGCATAAAGGCTTCCCTGTTTTTGAACTTCATGCAGTATATGCGAAAAGTCATGCCAGATTGAGAGAAAAAAGAAGTGAAAAAAAACAAATGGTTTTCCTCACTTTTATTAAAGACTGCTGTTATAATAAGTCTAGCCTAAAGTAAATAAAAGTAACTTGTATAAGTAGAATTGTAGAATTGTAGAACCGTAAACCACACATGTTGGCAATGCAGATTAACATTCCATATTTCCCAAAGGTTAGCTCATGTCAGTCATCATTCACTGGGAAATTCATCTCAATGAAATATTGTTAGAACATTAATAGAATGTTAATTTTGTCTGATCAACTAGGGAGATGTCTGGATCTGTATGGAGCTGATGAAAGCGTCATTAGACAAATTATACAGAAAAGTATATGCCACACCTGGCAGACGGGTACCTGAGGAGGTCCTAAGGGAAATTGCCATTTCTGTAAGTTATAATAACCCTTTGGAGTACAGTGGAACCCTGTTAATGCAGTCACAAACAGGTCACAAAGCTCTGGCCATATTAATGTCCATGTTGATGGTGTTCATTGTAAGGTAGAGTTCCACTGTAGTTCCCTTATTTCTGCTAAACTCTTTTGGATAATTTATCATTGGTAGTGGATTTTGATCATCCTGAAAAGTTTGGTGTCGGCAATAGACTGGACAGCCTGGAACAATCTCATATGTATTTGAATTATTGGTTGACTTTTTAAAACATTGTGTTTCCATCTACCCCATGGGAGATCAATCAAAATTCTTAAACAAAAATATTCAGCGAAATGAAACACATACCAGGAAGGAGTTCCTGGAACTGCACATTTTTATGTTCTCTACTACTGATTGAGCTAGTGATCAACTAAGCACCATAGCTTATAAGTTTCTTGTCCAAACATATGTTAGGTCTTTACTTTACTGGAATTTTTCTCCATGTGAAATCTTGTAACCTTCCTCCAGAAACTGACACACGTGACTATATTAAGTAAAACATACTAATTGACTAGTTAATTTATGTTATATCATTTTTCTGACTCACAGATGGTTCATGCTTTAAATTATCTTCATAGCAAACTGAAAGTTATCCACAGAGGTAAGATGGCCAGAACTCCGCTTGTAATTTATGACAGCACTAAATGTAATTACCATTAATACTGTATTGTAGTAAAACATCAATAAAACATTCATTTTGCCATACATTTGACTATTGAAACATTGCCATTCATTCAAATGAATGGCAAACGTTTGTTTTTTGCAAGAGGTACCAGACTATGGAACAATCAAGACAGTACTAAGAGGGGTCTCATTCCCCTCTGTGAATTTAGAAATGTAATATACAAGAAATAGAAAGATCCAAATTCTAGAATTGACAACTTAATAATAGAACTTTTTAATGAATTTTCAGTTGTATTTTTTCTTTGTATTTTTCTATTAGAATTTGTAATTGTAGTTATTTGGTAGATTTTAAGGACCACAATGTGAACTACTGGTTTTACCAGTAGTTGTGTTATGCAATAAAGGCATTATGTCATTTTACAGTCTTACCGGTATTTATTTTGTATCTGACTACTGTTTTTTTTAATTAACAGATGTAAAGCCTTCCAATATATTAGTGGATGATAAAGGAAATTTCAAACTGTGTGACTTTGGAATAAGTGGTCAACTGGTAGATTCACTGGCAAAAACTGTTGATGCAGGCTGCAAACCCTACATGGCTGTAAGTTCTAAAACATGGGAAACAAAAAAGTTTAGTATACAGTATTAAGTTATCAAGGTTCAGTCTACTTGTTACAAGCTACCTGTGTGTGTCTGTGGTAGAAGAAAGAGTTGTTTTGCAGTTACATGACTGTTAACTTCCATGCCCCATTCCAAAAAAATAAAAGAGCTTATTGTTTTATCTTCAACAACAACAACAACTTTGTTTGTACTTAGCTATAAAGTAAAAAAAAATAAACAAAAGTAAGTTAATTGAAAGTAAATAAGAGTGCATGGCTGCCCAAAATAGCCTTAATGGGATATTAGGACTGGGCAGCCATCTTTAGTAATTTATGTCAATTGTTTTATATGGGTCAACTAAGAAAAGAAAATATTAAGAAAAAAACATGCACACACACACACAAGGACTAATTAGATTAAGTGAAAAGTAGTTGGATGATACATTGTACTAGTTACATACAGAGTTACAGATATTCAATATGACTAATACATGTAGCTCTCAATTATGTTTTCTTTTTTCTTTTTCTTAAAATGTTTAAGTGGCATAACCTTGATATCATCACTATCATTGCAGATCTTTTGCACCTTGATATTGAAAAAGTGAAATGTTTTTAATGATAGTTTTCCCCTTTTAGCCTGAGAGAATCAACCCTGCTAGAAATATGAAAGGTTACGATATTCGTTCGGATATCTGGAGCCTAGGAATTACCATGGTAAGACTTAAATGAATTGTAGCACATCTTATATGTCACCAGTGTCTTGAGACTCTTTTAGTTGCGAAATTGAATAAATTGAGGATGACTTCTGTGCTAGGACATTTTAAAGTCTGATATCCGTTTGTACACCTTGGTGGAGAGAGGTGCCATGAGAGTAAAATGTCTTGCCTTGAGTCGAGTGCACTATTCCTAACTGCACCTCCCACAAGTACATTACAGTTACACTAAAAATTAGTTTGTTTTGCACCTTTACTATGTTTGCCAAAATTTATCTGGGTGACCTTCTGTGTTTTACATGTTATGGCCTGTTGTCAAACAGTTAAATGTATTACAGTTAATCATTGCTCTAACTTGTTCCCTTTTTTACAGATAGAACTTGGAACGGGTAAATTCCCTTACACACAATGGAAAACTCCATTTGAGCAACTCAAACAAGTTGTCCATGAACCATCACCTACTCTCCCTGATGGAGGGCCACACTCAGATGAATTTAGAGATTTTATTGTTCAGTGGTTAGTATTGAATGCGTAGTAATGGAATTCTAATGTTATACATGCCTCCTTTGTGCCCCGTTATTTAGCTAGTTTGTGATATCTACAGATTGTTTGCATTGAAGTTTTAAAGCTCTAACAAATTCTGGAAAGGAACCATCCTTTTTCAGACAACGCAAAGTACAGAAATTGTTTTTGCTGTATTAATTTTGTTCATACAGATTGTGAATATACCTTGTCTTTTTTATGTAGCACTTGACTGTACAGTTTCTATCATTAAGTTTTTTTCAAGCACATCTCAGAATAAAGGAGCAACAGTTTGGAAAATATGGGCCTGAAAGGGTTGGTTACGGATATTCTATAATTATATATTTGATAATATGTTTTTTTTAATTTCCATTCAATCTGCAGCCTAAAGAAAGATTATACTGAAAGACCAAACTATGTCTTGCTTTTGGTGAGTGTGCAATGCATACCAGATATAAAAAATATTTTAAAATAAAGTAATAGTAATAGTTATAATTATAATTTATGATGCTGACAGATAAGGGACTTTGCACGGTGTGCCAGAAGTACATCCCCGCCTGTCTGCTTTTCTGTATTAGTTGCACTATTTTTTAAAAAAAGCTTACTGACCTACAATAACTCATTGCTAGATTATCACTTTACGAACCACAGAATTGTTACACCAACGTAGAGCATGCCAATGAGTACAAACACCTTTCAGTCGACTTATCAAATTAATGGCTGGAACTCTAAGAGGGTAGCTTAATTTGACTAACACTTACTGGAACTGACCAATGGCTTGAGAAACTTTACGCATCATGGTGAAACTGACCAATCAGTTTCAACAGTTTTTATACCATTGAATGACTAACACTTTTCATTTGACTTGCAAGATGTTTTTTTTGCTTAGGTTGTTGAAATGTCCGTCACCAACAACAGTTTTCTTTAGAACTGGCTTCACCTAGAAGATCGCACTAAATGAAATTGCTCATCTTTGTATTGAGTTTTCAGGAGGGTGGGGTGTGTGGGGATACCATGATGACAATTGGGCACCAGAAAGGTCATTCCCATTTACCAAATAAAAACATTTTTTTTTAATTAAGACCATTCCCCTAGTGTATTAATTGGTTTACCTTATTTTTTTTGATAGGAACATGAGTTCGTCAAGGGAAGTGGTACAGAGAACACTTTTGACACTAAAAGTTGGATAACACCTATCTTACAAGAACTGGAACAACCTGGCAGTTAATAGAAACACAACAAATTAGAATCAATAATGTATATTCTTAAAATTTGCATGTTCTGTCAGGCAATCACTGTTTGTCTGGAATGAGTCCTTTCTTATTTGCAAAGGGCAGGCCCTAAATCAGACAAGATTTAGAAATGAAGTGAATTGGTATTCATTGTGTATTTCCTGAGATTGTGATTATGTATCTAAACTACATGTAGACACTTCTTTTTTTTGATTTATTTTCGTGTTGTCTTTTTTATGTGAGGTGTACGGTATTTCGCTTTTTATTGAACTTTTCTTTTTCTTTTTCTTCCATTGGGAAGCTTTATCCAGAAGTCTAAACTTCGAGAAAATGCGATTATCTCAACATAGGATTATTCCCTTGGCGGTATTTAATTATGAAGTAAACTCTCCCTGACAACTTATATGGGAGTCTATTGGTAACTGAAGTATCCAAGAGTTTCAAGGCCTGAGAGCTTTGCAAGTTATAATACTATAAAGAGAATTTTCTGTGGTTAAAATGCCCCTTTAACATCAAATATGAAATATTTTTGAAAACGTACGCATGGTTTAGTACGGTTTACTTTTGCTCGCTGATTAGGTTCAGTGACTTGTCTCAAGATTGAATGCAAATGGTGGCTTTGTTGAATTAACATCGTTTTTACGGGCAGTTTTATATTATTTTACTTCGCTGTTTTTGTGGGCGGCGTGCAGTCGTCTACTATTTTGTGAAAAGAAACAGTAGACGTCTCCACCCAGGCTGGAATGAAGTAACACCGTGTGGGACTGCGTAACCTGCTATTTTATGATAACATGGAAGCAGTGACTGTAAACATGCAAAAGCGTTCAAGACTTTTCTTGCTAAACAATTGTGAAATCTGCTGTTGTAGAATTTTAGTTTTTATGGAGTAGAAGATCAAATTAATAGATTTTCGAGGCTTGTGGATTGAGGGTTTATCTGTATAACTGTGTTGTATATCTAACTTATCAGCCCATAATACGTGATTGATATCAGATACCTCGATTTGTAATAAAACGTTCATTACGAAGGAATACCGTATCATGAGACTGAATCAAGTTTAATTGCAGAAAGGCAAGAAGTATGGCACATTAAAGTGTTTCTTAAGAAACCAACCTCGCTTTCAGAATAGGTGAAGAGCTTGTAGTTATCAAACCACTTCTTGGTAACTTATTGGTTGTTGTTAGTTGAATCGTTTTCGGAAAGCAACCCGCTGCTTACATAAAACCTGTTACCATTTGTCTAACTGTCCGGATCTCTGTTGGGATACCCCCACCCCACCCCCACCATAGCACCCCCTTCCAGAAGTGAAAGGCCATTTGAAATTAACCCCTTTTGTGGTGGATTACATCAACGATGACGACGTCAGCATCGAGGTGTGGCTCAAATAAATGCGCGGGAAACCTTTTAATTTACACGAAAATGGCTCGATTAGAAGAAACAATTCTGGCCAATCAGCGGGACGGAATTCGAACACTTCTGCAACTGAATAAAGGGTGAAAACTTCTAAAGAAATTGTGGTACTACGTCGGTGGGGAGCCATTCGCTCAGACGAAGGGCTAACGCTGGAAACGTCAGCTTTATAACTCGTTACGGTGGCCAATTTACATTTTCAACTTAGTTGATATAACCTTATTACTTCTGGAACTGGTTCGGTAAGAAAAAGTAGTGCCCAGGAGCTCTTCCACTCTCTAAGTTAACTTTCACCTAAAAAAAATATCGCTCTCCCGAAACTATCACATCATCCCGACTAGCAGCCCCTGGGTCTCCAAGGATGAAATCGCCATAAACGCCAGTTCTGAGCCAAGTTTCTCCGGGAGTTCTAACGGGATCTCGCGTTAATCGCGTCCTACTTGACAAATTAGGAAGCTATAATTATTAGCTCGTCACCTATCGTCAAATACCCCACTTCACTATTTGAACTCGAACTAAATTAACTGAAGTTTATTTCGAAGACAAAGATGTTTTCGAACATTCAAGTAGAATCCACCACTAATTATAAATTAGATCCAGATCAAGAAGCGAGCGTACGTAGCCCTGGTAACATCACATGTAGGGTATACATCAGCTGTGTGAGATCCCCATCAAGAAAGATGTAAAGAGTGTGGAAACCATCCAGAGGTGGGCAGGTAAGGGACAATATAGCCTGCGTAGCAGTCTTTTCCGTTTCCTTTCAGACAAGCGGGAGTCGCGCGAGGGCTCGGGGACAGAGGTGACAAAAAAATTAGTGGCAGGGGGGAGGGGCAGGGACCCCCTCCCTCCCGTTCCTCTTTTTGCTCTCGCCCCATGCGTTCGCGCGACTTCCCCTTGGCTCTCGCTTTCTCCCGCTAAGAGGAAACGGAAAAGACTGCTACGCAGGCTAGGGACAATACAGAAGGGAAGTTGAATGGCCACCCCTTGAATAAGGAAGCAAATGCCACCGCATAGAAGCTTTTATCGAATCATTGCGGAATGACAGAGACCCAGTTTCCATCCCAGTTCACCTGAAAGTGCCTTCAAGTTACAACACAAGATCACAGGCACCTGACATGAACCCAGGTGGACACGAGAAGGTATCTACAGGAACAGCTTCTTCCTAAAAACAATGACAGAATACAACAGCTTGCCATCCACATCGGCCAGATCAAACAAGATACCCCTTACAGACTTAACAATCTTTCTGTAAGTGCACCATGCACAGCACTGTATTCTAGTTTAGTAGAGTTTTGCATGGTATGTTGCCAATATAAAATATACTTTTGCTGCATTAGGCTAAAAAGTGTTTGATTTTAACAAAAGTTAAGTACGTAAGATCAAAAGGGTTTAGGGTTAGGGCTAGGGAAATTGTAATATTCAGACATACCATGTTATTATATGAGAATAATAACTATTTTTACCCGGCAGCGAGGTGAAGATCTTGCGACATGAGAAAGAACTGTTTAACAATAGAGCAGTTATCCTTACTTTTAAAATGTGAAGAGTACTTCATGATTTTCTGATTGATATCTATAATAAGAGGAAACCTGCCAAGTTCAACTCTACATGCTACATTGGATGCCTTATTGCTTACTTCTAAATAGCGTTTACAGAATTGGAGATGTGTTTTTTCGATCTGGAAACTGTCCCAAGACTTGAGATCAGATTTTGAATAGGCAACCCAGACTTAACTGTTATATGTCAAAATTGGGGAGGTGACTGCGTCGAAAATCTTATTCGCTAGGAATGCAGGTAGTTTGGAGAAAATTCGTGTGATTTCCAACACTGAAAAGAGCGTAAAGAGCTCAAGTGCCAATGAAAAGTTACCCGTTGAAGAAATGAGTGTTTCCAAATAAGAATAATTGTCGATAGCGAAAATTAGACTCTATGCATTTCTTAGCACGCTTTTGAAGGTATAACTTTGATTTTTTTTTGGATTGATGTACTGCAATAGCATGATAGAGTGTTTAGGTAATTTTGCAGTCCTTTTTTTGATCTTGACAATATGACTAAGTCCCGTCTGCATACAAAAGTGAACTTAATTTTAAGCCGTTTAGTAGGACGAGGAGGTCAGATAAATTTTTTTGCAAAAGAGAGTGGTATGTCGTTAATTAAGAGGTTGAACAGTAACGGGCTCAGAATACAACCTTGGCGACAGTACTCCGTCTTGCATATGGAAAAGGCCGTTTTTTTTTATTTTTGGCCAATTTTTATGGAACATGTAGAGTTTGAATATGAACTCTTTATTAAACTGAAACTAGACGCCTACAGGCGTTTACTCGGGCTACTCTTAATGATATAGCGTAGTAATTTGTGCAAAACGTACTACTGAAACGGGTAGAGTTACAAACGGGCAGAAAACCCAACCCCCGGGGGGGGTACTCCCTTATATGGGCTATATAGGTATGTGCGGCCCCAAAGGGTATGGTTTTTCAGCCGTTTTAGTCATAGATTGGGTATCGATTTTAGCCATTTTGCCGCCATTTTGGTCATAAATAGGGTATCGAATTTTTGCACTCTAGTGTTCAGTTCGGTTTTTCTTTAGAAGAAGCTACTTTTTCATCACGCCTACCTTCTCCCGTCCGCGCTTTGCCTTCCTCTACGCCGTTTAACGCCTGTTACGCAGCCTAGATAAAGCCACCAATGATCTTATGATCTAAGAGTCAGGTCATAAATAGGGTATCAAATGTTTGGTCAGGTCATAAATAGGATAGGGAAAATCGCAGATTTTGGTCATAAATAGGGTAAGGGTTTTGGAAAGCGGGCCGCACACCCCTACCCAATTTTTCTGGGAGTACCCCCCCGGGACCCAACCGCGACTAGGGTTAACTCCGGTATGCTTAGACGAATACGCTCATAAATAAATTGCTTTAGTTTCCTTCCCCTCTTCTGAGACGTTTCAGAGTAGCTTCTGGTATTCTACTGGGTTCTCGATCACGTCTAAATACACGGTTGTGTTTACATGTGCAGGTTTCGCTTGATATTTCTCGATAGAAGGTTCACTCGTAAAGGATCGCTCGTAAATTGATCTCTCGCGGACCGACCCGTTCCCAAAACGCTCCACAAGTGTTAGTGTGGGTCTACAGCGAACGGTGTGTGACTTTGTGTGTAAATTTGGATTTTTAAATTTGTGTGTGACTTTGTGTGAAAATTTGGAGGCAAGCTTGGCCTAGTGGTTGGGCGCTGGACTTGTAAGCCGGACATCACGGGTTCAAATCCTGCTCCCTGCCTTGTCTTCGGTGGTTCCGAATTCAACTCCTCCACGCTTTGTAAATAGCCAGCTGGTCAGCCTCCCACCGGTTGGGATTCTTAATAAATTTCTGTTCCATTTTTATTTAGTATTTGTTTCATATACACGGCCCCACAAGCTTGTAGCTTTAAACACAAACCGTGTATAAATATAGTTGCTTTTTAACTGAGCGTAATAGCCATCGAATTTCTTTCGCTTACATCAAGCCATTGCTTGGTCAAGTCGTGCGTCGCCTCGTTTTCGTGCACGTCTCGATTGCATGCATATCTAATCGTGACATGACTATCTACCTTTCAGGTAGCCCGAGTAAAATGCCACCCACAGTCATTAATTTGTAATAACATGAATAAAAGTCCATCATGCCAAACTAGGTCGAAAGCGTTTTTGAAGTCAACAAAGCAAGCGAAGTTTTTTTCGTTGTGGTGGTGCACGCATTTGTCTAATAGAGTTCTCAATGATTATGTGTAAGAACATGATCTGCTGTTCGATTTGTGGGTAGGAAACCAATCTGAGAATTATGTAGAATATTAATTAAGAGAATTAACGTTGTCAAGCAGTCACTTATTTAAAACAGAGAAAAATAACTTTCCCAAGCAACTTGAAACACAAATTCCTTGGTAATTTGATGGTTCATTTATATCTTGGTGTAATATAATAAGACCGCGGCACTAACATGGCCTGAGAATGAGGCAACCTCGTTCTCAGGGTCCTCTCTCTTCGGAAGGGAGAGGACCCTGGGAACGAGGTTGGGGGCGCCTGTGCTAAGTATTACGTAATAAGGAACCCACCAATCAGAGATCACTTTGTTTGAATCGCCTGCGTCACAGATCTTCCTTTTCACGCCTGCTTTTACCGGCGAGGAGTTTGTCTCTGAAGTCGTTCTTTCGGTGTCACATTTGTGTCCAGAATCCTTATTGCTAAGGCCTAGAACAGCCAAACGACATTACTGAATCATGTCTCGTTATGATAGAGGTCGTTCTTTTGATCCAGGTAGCCGTTCAGAACGAAAAAGGTAAGAAGATGATTATAGACAACGTGCTATTTTCAATGACCCTGCATTTTGTCCGTCTTCATCTACATTCGACCCTTCGTTTAAATCAAGTCGTTAGTACAAAGAGGCAAATGCCAGAGAAGGGTTACTTGAATTTTTCAGTCTCAAAATTGTCTTAATTCGTGTCAAATGTGTGAATTTTGAGAAGTCCATGGTTTTACGTACGACGCATGCCACACGCGATTTCCTTGAGAGGTGGATTGTTCTAAGCAAGTTTTACGAACAAAGGTTTCTGTGAAAGTCTCAGAGGATATGGTGTTGTTAATCGACACGTTTTACAGCTAACTGTTGTGACGTTGTCTAAGTTACTTTCAAAGATGTGTAGTTTCCATCATGGCGCTGCTACTAATTTATTCAATTTAAAAATAGTGTAATTTATGCAAACATGAGTTAAAAAATTAATGCGAACTGATTTTTTTTTTCTGAAAATACCTAAGTATTTTGATGACTTTGATGATTGTTTTCTTTTTGTTTTTTATTAAATCCTGGTGAACCCTATTTGTTTTTTCAAAGCCAATACAATAAGGAATTGAACTATACCAATACCTTTCCTGTGATTAACATTTTATCAATCACTATGATTGATATATTTTGTGCATAAATTAATTTCATCAAGAAAAAAATCATTATTTGTACGTAACTCACTCTTGCAACACATATCATTAAGAAAACAACTTTTCTGAATTAAAGTGATCCTTCTGAAAACAACTTTTTCGGAAAGTTTCAAGAAAGTTCACAAAATGTTTTGTAACAAACACAAAGTTGTTGCAAGTTTGGTTTACCAGCCATTTTTCATAGTGGCCATCTTGAATTCTAATCTTGCAGGATCATATCAAGTGGTCTATGAACTTATCTTAGTAAATAACCATGATGAAAAAAATACGAACTGAAATCAATGAGAAACTTGCCGAATTCACTTCATGTTTGGAAAGCAGGTTCTCTTTCATTTCCTGGGAGATTATTCCTTGTTGATTTTGGTTACACGAACACATGGCCATTGTCATGTTGAACATCTCCAAAGAAATCACTGTAAGCCACTTGCTCTTAAACTTCTACTGTGAATGTAGGCCGTGCCATCTTTGTTTTTGCAATCTACAGTAGTAAAAACTCCAACCCTGAAGTAGTGAAAGCAGGGCGAGAAACTCCGTAGAAGTTATAATTTACTTATGGTTAGTTCAATACCTCATGTAAGCCTACCTAGAAAAGCAAAGGTCTCAGTTGATAATTCATAACACAAATCACAATCTGTCTTTGTTGGAGTAGTGTACTACCCAATCTGGAACCAAATGATTAATTGGTCACAGTAGCTCCAGAAGAATCCTAAATCCCTACCATGTGTAGGAACAACCCCCTGTATTTCAAGAGTCCTTCTTTAGGACCAGAGATAGAGACCTCAAAGTCCCTGTGCAAGGTAGTAATATCTTTTTTCTATCATCACAAATGTCTGACCAACCAGTATGATCCATCCTGTCAATATGTACTTGTTTACGTTGGCTAAGAGGAAAAATAATTTAAATTAAGGATACTGCCAACAAGAGCATTAGCCTTGCCCTGAAAATAATCTTACTTTGACTTTTGAGCTTGGTTAAGAGCAGACACGGTCTGTGATCATGCAATAGTGAGATAACCATCGCTTGCTTAGGATAGGTTGTGATAATAATAATAATAATAATAAGAATAATAATAATAATTTATTTCTAGCACATTACATTTAAAAAATCTCAATGCTCTTACAGAATAAAAATTTACAAGTAAAATAAAACGATAACGAAAAACAATATGAGGAAAGTATATTAAATTACAATGGATGATAAAGTACTTAAAAATCATTATTAAATAAAAACGTTTTAAGCTTAGTTTTAAACGTATCCACCGAAGGGGCACTTCTGACATCAATTGGGAGGCTGTTCCACAGTGCTGGCGCACAAAATGAACTAACGCATCCCCCGTAGGTCTTTGTCCTAAACACTGGTATGTCCAGTCACAGGTGATCATTGTTTGAACAAAGACACCTTGTCGGTTGATGAAGATAAGTAACAGGGTGCTAAACTGTTTAAAATTTTGTAAGTAAAAAGTGAAATCTTAAAAATGAACCGCTTGCGCACGGGCAGCCAGTGAAGCTTGCGGAGGATTGGCATGATTCCTGTTTAAGACAGGAAAAAGCAAAATTGTATACCCTGCTCCAGATAGCCAGGCTGAAAAAACATACCCTATCCAGCAGCATGTCCCTGTATAGGTCCCTGGGTCTTCTTCTCAGGGTGCCCTTGGTGTATACTTTGGGCCACTGCACTGTTTGTTAATTTTTTTTTCTGAAAAAAGTCTTGTTGATCTTGTTTAAAGACCATGTTTTCTTTAAAACAAGTTAAAAATTACCAATCATACAGGTCCATGTTTTGTTTACCATTGGAAATGAACAATGCATTGAGTTAACTGAAATATTGTTTAATGTTCTATTGTTGGTTTGGATTTAAGGGAGTTCTTTGTAGTTATGAACAATTGGTGAATTAGTATTGCTCTTTTTTGCAGCTTTGGAGGTGGTGGTCGTGGTGGAGGAGGCAACAGTCGCGGTGGAGGAGGTGGCCGTGGTGGTTTTGGAGGAGGTTCTTTTGGTTCTTCTTTTAGAGGTGGAGGGGGTGGAGGATTTGGTGGTAAAAAAGACAAGTTGAATAACAACCCTGGACAGTTGCTAAGAAAGCCAAAGTGGGATCTTGATGCATTGCCAAAATTCAAGAAGGATTTGTATAGGGAACATCCAAATGTCCAGAACAGGTCCTTGGTAGGTATTTGAGTTACCATGACAATAGAAAGTGACGAGTGGTTTGTTTGTGGGAATGTTACATCCTAGACTGAAAATAGTGCAAAGAAAAACCAAGTTTATTAGAAGCAAAATTAGACCAAATTTGATTTAAATTGTCCCTTGTTATTACAAGTCTCTGAAAATATTACTGTTTCTGTTTTTAGGATAAAACAAACTAGTAAGCCCTAGTAATATAACAAAAAGTGTGCTGATTTTGTCTTTTAGCAAGAAGTTGATGAATACAGAAGACGCTCTGAACTTACTGTTCTAGGAAGGAATGTACCAAAACCAGTGATAGCTTTTGAGGAAGCAAATTATCCAAGTAAGTCATATCTAAGTTCAGTTTGATAAGGCAGCAGTGATCTAACACCATGGTACACTAAAGTAGCACCCTGCCTTATGGCCACCTCATTATAAGGGCCACTTTATTCTGGCCTAAACAAAAGCTCCGTCAGTCATTTCTCATTGAAAGAACCAGGGTTTCAATAAGTAGTAGGTGGAGTAGTGGTTGGAATAGGTGGCAAAACTTCAGGAGCTCATAAAATGAACCTCTTGAAATACATTTATGCATTCTGGAGCAAACACATGTATAATTGTAACAATTATTAAGCATATTGATCTGATAATAAGTAATCCAGATAAAATAAAAGATTAGTTTCTTTATAACTTGGGTGGACTGCAATTTATGGCCCCATTTGTGGGTACCAAAAAACCAGATAACAAAAGCCAGCCCCTGACCCTTACTAAAAACCCTGAAGGACCCCTTAAATACCACCACCCTTTTAATGTGACCATATTTTTGTGGCCTGTTGTTTACCAGATAAACAGGGTTCCACCATAATGGTCATTGTTCTATTTTTTACATCATGAAAAAGATTGCTGTTGCTTTTATTTGTTGGTACCTATGTGCACACACTAATTTTGATCTTCTTCCTGGTCTTTCCTTGAATGATTATAATGTTAGGTGACCAAATTTACAACTTCTCTTTCCAGATTATATAATGGATACAATAAGAAAAGAAGGTTTCCAAGAACCAACAGTTATTCAAGCACAGGTAATTGTGGCAATTTTATACATGTAGTTTATTGTAGCAGTCTATTAGGTTTCGTGTATGGCTAATAGAAAGAGGTTTTCTTACTTTTACAGGGTTGGTCAGTAGCACTCAGTGGTAGAGACCTTGTTGGAATTGCACAGACAGGATCAGGAAAAACTATATCTGTAAGTTTTGTTGGTTAAATGTTAATTTTGTTCCACCGTTCACGCAATAAAGAATTATGGAAGCAGACATCAGTGTTGAAGTTGGCTCCATAGGGTAATCATTTATGGCATGGCGCATACAAGTGTTGCGTTTTAAATGCTGTTTTTGCATTCACTTTTACACCCAGTCCTCTCTTCTCATGTAATAAGCAATGATTAAACAGTGTTTTACTATCATCTCTCTTAAAATTTTGGGCTTTAGTCACATCATCCTCTGTGCCAAGATTGTCACCAATTTTAAGCTCAACCAGCAACTTTGAAGGGCTGTAAAAGTATATTTGATTACCGTAAAAAAAAACAAGTTGTCAGTGTTTCCAAATAGAGTATAAACTTAATTATTAAGCTAAAATCTCAAATATCAGAATTTTGTTTCAGTGGCACTTTAAGATAAAAGGAAATGCTATTTTTGATTTCATTAACCCATTACTGCACATTCAAAGTTTTTGTCACTACTGATTAAATGCTACCAGTTGTCGCAAGTAATGCAATGAAAGGAGAGGTGTATGTAGACTCTTATTTATTTATTTGTCTGTTTCATTGCAAGTTATTTTTCAAAGAAGCAGTAGAGTTGAAAATATTTGGAACCCAACCCTTTCTTTGTCAAATGAACAAGAACTTTGGCTTTGAATGCCTGTGGTTCTTGGTTTAACCAACAATGTTTGAAGGAGCTCAACAAAATAGGTCCTGGCAAAGGTGATGAAGATCAAGCTGTTGAAGTCTGTTCCTTGTTGTGAACTGACCCATGCCAATATCTGTCAATGTGTTGTCAAGGCTTACAATCATACCAAGCTTTTTCGTCTTTTTAAATTGGTCTTGATAAAATAAAACTGCAAGTAAAGATGAATATTTTAGTTGAAAATTAGCGAGCATGTTCAAGGATACTTCTTTATAAAAATTTTGTCAGGCCTAATCAAATTTCACTTCCTTTTATCTTCTTGTAGTTCATTCTACCTGCAATTGTACATATCAATCACCAACCTCTTCTTCAACCTGGGGATGGTCCTGTGGTAAGTATTACAGTTTCACTTGTCATTATGAGGTGGTACATTTTTAGTGCAGAGATCACTATATAGATGGGTTAGAGGGCTGTTGTTGCACCACATCAGTCACTGAAAGTGCTTGTGATGTAAACGGCTTAACTGAGATGTGACTAATGTGAGGGGTTAGACACATGCCAAATTCAAGTTAAAAGGTCCAGCTTTAACATACCGTAAACACTCGTGTATAAGCTGCAGCCCCAACTTTCAGGCATGATTTTGGAAAAAACTTTCGAAAAAGCACTTGTAAAAAAAAGCTTGTCGTATTTGCAGCGACATTAATAAGTCGATCAACTCCCAAAATACTTTTGAAAAGCGTTTTTTAAATGAAATTGATTTCCCATTCCCTCAGACTGACAACAGTAGTTTACATTGTTAAAGCCCACACTTGCAATGGAAACGATGGAATTTGAACAAAAATAAAGTGCATGAATATGATGCAAAACGGTAGCTTGGTAACCACGCAACATGGAAATGTGCGTTTTCGCATCAGCTGTGTGTGGATATCATGTTTATCAAGATGCATGGAAGCCATTGATTGGAGAAAACTTGTTGCTAAATGAGAGTTTGATAACCCTATGGACAACTTAGCACGCCATGAAAGTAGTGCTGGGCAATGAAACGGTCGGCCATTTGCCTTGTGTGTTCTCCCAAATAGCATGGTATTTTCTAGCAGGTAGTGGCAAACTCATTGTTAAAGTTATTGGTCGCAGACGACATTGTAAGCAGCTATGCGGAGGAATTCCATGCCAGTTAGAGTTTACCTGTTCAAACATATGGCAAATAAAACGCTTGAAAGAACTACTGGTGAAAATGATTTGGGTTTAGAACCCGAAGATCCAAACAAATGGAGCCATCACTTCTACCAAAAGCAATGATTAACCAAAGGTTTCAATACGTTTAATCTTTATTCACTGAAGGTTTTCAGTTCAATTTATGACCCCTACCAAGCCCTTTTACTCCCTCTGAAAGCAATTGTCTCGTGTATAAGCCGCACCTGCGATTTTTGGCCCAAAAGAAGCTTATACACGAGTGTTTACAGTAACTTTTTGGTAATTGATATTTTGTCATTTAATGACCACAATGACTGGTTTTGTTTCTTTGTCAGCATAGATATTATTAGAGGGGATGTGGATGTTGAACATGTAAATGTATGTTAAGTTGTTAAAACACTGTTTTCAGGCTCTTGTACTTTGTCCAACAAGAGAATTGGCACAGCAAGTTCAGTCTGTTGCATTTCAATATGGACGAAACTCTAAAGTCAGAAGTGTGTGCATTTATGGAGGTGCTCCAAAGGGACCTCAAATTCGTGAACTTGAAAGAGGTAACTCAATTTTTGTTTTATTAGCTCGGGCTGCGTGTAAGGCTCGTGTTAAGTTTTCGGTTTTCTATCTATCTATCTATCTATCTATCTATCCTGAGGGTAAGATTAAATAAAGTTGCACCACATGAGAAGAAGTATTTGTTGAATTGTTCTGTGAGGATATATCAAAGGATAATTAAACTGAAGTATCTATCACATA
>OMLO01000642.1_pt1 | contig 23814 bp, 9 predicted proteins | sample 1674811 | NCBI WGS metagenome assembly OMLO01 (sample SAMN06265003, study PRJEB25207) | coral metagenome | isolation source: Coral host | place: Mexico:La Bocana,Puerto Morelos, Mexico | collected 2008-11-13
ATCTGTTGAAACGTTTGAAAAATACACAGATCGCTCATGCAGTGTTACTTATTCAGGGAGGTTTACTTGAGTCAGTTAGCGCATTATTTTATCATCGACTATTCATACAGTATGATATTTTTCTTACGGAAAACTCTATACAAAGGACAGGTCTTTTGTACCAAATAAAATCAAAGTTCACATATCCTCTATCTAAAAACAAAAGACAACTCGCTAATACGGACTGCCGGCTCAGTTCTGTCCATTTGGTGCGTTTTCTAAGAGAGAGGCGCGTTGGCGTTACTGCGGATCAAGCGGTCCGGGGTCGAGCCCTGGCCGTGGATGTAGTGCTGTGTTCTTGGGCAAGACACTTAACTCTCACAGAACCTCTTTCCACCCAGGTTTATGAATGAGTACCAGCGAATTTATTGCTGCGGGGTATTTCTGCAATGGACATGCATTCCGTCCGGAGGGGAGTAAAAATATTCCTAGTCGCTTCATACTACAGAGACCAGCGAAAAACGGTGATCTGATGGGCCACTTGCCTCATATGCAGACCTCACCTTTACGTTAATAAAGAAGTTGGAATGTACAGAGAGCTATTGCAAGTTGTTTGAGACCTGGAAGAGAGTTAGACTCTAATTCCAACCAGATCCTTCTCGGCCTTTTATTCCTGACGGAGCCTGTTCAAAGGCCAGCTTAGTAGAGTAGGTTTGCCAAAGCCTTTTCCTGACTAACACCATCTCCCGAGGGCAAAAACCAATCTAAGAACATTGTTTTTCCTTTTTTGGTTATTAGGGTGATTGTTCAGTTTCGCTTACTGAAGGACCGCTACAACTGACAACCTTTGAGATAGCTAAATATCAGTGCGGCGTCGCAGAATGGATGGAGGGCGCTGAGGATTTGAAATGTTGTTCTCTGCGGTCAGCATGTCATCGTCCCGATACTAACCTCTGACGAAAGTCAGTTGGCAGCACCGCCTAAGATGCGCAGCCTGACATTATTGAAGAAGCGGTCAAAATACTGTCCAACCTCTTTTTCTACGAACACCAAAGGGACGGAGCCGAGATGACCCGTCGTGACCCGTCATAAAGGTGACCCGTCGTGATTATGGAGCTGGGAGGAGATTGTATGAAGTCTGGTTTCTCTAAGCACAAATGAACTGTTTTTAAATGATACAGAGGTGTCCGTAATGAAAGGTACTCCTAGCTAAGGCACCACTGAGCTTTGCAGGAGATATGAAGGATGCCATAATGGATTTGGCGTCTTTAGTAACAATGAGAACCTCTCTATTGACCAGTAACCTCGGGGAAGCTTCATACTGAGAGCCAAGAGGCTTAAATACATTGTTATCTTAATGACTGGCCCCAGGGGAAACAGTGAGTTGAGTTTCCCGGAGACCCTCAATGTTCCCCGAGGCAAAGCCGAGGGAGGAACATTAAAGCGATTACTTGTCTTGCTCTGAGGCATAATTTTCAAACACAATTAATTTTTTGATTTCCATCTTGTTTATTTTTTTTCATGAAGAGTGCATGGACGTTCCCTTATAAACCCTGCAGCTCCCAAGAGGGAAGGATGACAAAAATTGCTCTTAAACTTGAATTATAAAGCGAACATATGAACGGTTAGAATAATAACAGTTGCACTCATTGGGCAAGGAGAAAACACTTGATGGACGAAAAACGTCTAGCATTGGGTGAGGATTATCGATCTCATGATATTCAATCTGAAACGATAATGAAAGTTTTAGAGCCATTTTCAACAAATTCAAAGTTATGCAACCCAACTATTATTGCTCCACCAACTATAACATTGCCCTTTGATACGTCCAAATAAGATAATTCTTTTGATTGTGGGCTTAGAAACTTTACGGTACTATGACCGTTGCCATGTTACTGAAAACGCTGTGATAGACGTTCATACTTGATCGCTTTTGAGGAGGAATATTTTGTAAGTTCGTCCACACTCAGGGTACTTTGTCATAGCGAGTTAAAAGTAAAATCAGGCGACAAAAAAATGAAAGCTTTGAACTTAACTACTCACGGTCCTAAACCGTCATGTTTAGGATAAAAGCTTTCAGTTGATACATATGTACGCTTTTTTTCAAAGAAGTCACAGAAAACTATATCTCATGCCTGATGTTTTTCCCTTATTTTCGTTACCAGTCTGCTTGGAGGTGAATGGATGATGAAAAGAGAACTTAGCAATTGATCACACTCAGTCATAGCCTCTCGGCAAATAACCTCGAACAGCATTGTCTCCAAAGCTCTTCTAAATAACCTATGCAGTACTCACAAAAACATTATCTTGTCTGAAGCAAACTCGTGATTCAAGTTGAAATCAAATAAAAGTTCTGAGATTTACAGGTAAACAAAGAGCGAGTAAACAAATTTTAGAGAGAAATAATCAACAAAGGGTTCTCTACAGTAAACACAAACCGCATCGTTTCCAGTGTCGCATTCAAAATTCATTTCCATCATATATTCCATGTCGACATCCTCTCCACTGTCTTCCAGGGCACATCTTAACTCCGGCTTGATCTGCATCTCAAACAAGTTGAAATTGGTTTGCGGATGGCAGTCCACCAACCCAGGGCCGAATTCCTTTGGTACTCCAGAGAACTCATGTGTCATAGACGCGCAGTTCTGTCGGTAAAATGATGGAAATATCGTTTCAAGAACAAACCCTACAACCGTGCAAAACGCTGTAATCAGCGTTTTTTCGTTTGCCTGTCCTAAACTTCACTGAGGGAAGACGTTCATTAATAATGAAAAGATCTTTTCTGGTACCTGGTGACTAACTCCTCTAGAACATTCTGTCAAACAACGAACACTTTGTGAACTCAACCGTGTAATTAGTGCCTCCCCCATTAAGATCCCAGGTTAATGTGTTCTAAAACCTCGTTAAATTCCTGAGATGGTGAAACAAATAGCTTTCAACAAGGAAATCCAACGATTTCGTCGTCCGTTAGCACCACATTTACAATATGACCTAATCATAAGACAAGAATAACCTCTTAAAGTTAAAAGACGTTTGCGTGTTATCTGTACCATTTGATTAACCCTACTATTCTCGATAACTGCAACGACAATTAAATTCCGTACCTCGTCAAAACCTGGTGCAATGGGAACCCTAGCTTCCATACGAGCCTCTGTCCTTTGCTAGGCCCCCGCTAAGGGAGAGACGGAGGCCCACAGCTAACTTGTCCACTCAATCGATTATGTTGTCCCATCAAAGCACCGCGAAATGTGCTAAGTGTCCTTGATAAGGTCAACTGTACTTTGATTGGTCCGTTTACCGCTACATAATTGCTCCACTGTTGGGTTACGAGATTGCAAGATGATCTAATCGCGGCTTTCCTTTTCAACGCAGAGCGTACCACGACAACCTCGAGGGACCTTTTTATTTCCTAGCTTCCAAACAAAGAACGAGAACGTTGAGCAGCTCTTTTAAGATGAGACAAAGGACAACCAGTGACAACCACAAGAAAGTGTAACGAACATTGCGATTACATGACTGGTACCAGTTTTATGTTTTGTTGACACTTTACACTTCCCATCGTTCTCGCTCTCAGTCTCTTATCGTCCATTCACGTGCACTCCAGCAATCAGGGTCTGGTTGTTCGAATGGTGGATAACGCTATCCACTGGGTCGATCAATAACTATTCAGCGAATAGCGTGATCTGTTTTGTTAACACTTATCCACTGGACACGATATATCCCATGGTTAGCGTTGTCCAGCCTTAACTTAGAAAAACTGAGGCCAGATCTGCAAAGCGCACGATGATCTGCCAGGTCTTACAAAGCTTTTTTGTTGTTGTCTTCGACCAGTTCAGCAACATGATAAAACTTGTTATATAATTAAGTGGAAAGAATATCTGTACTGGTTCTTGACAGAACGGATCAAGATCAATGTATAGAATAAAAACGGTGGTTCTCAGATCAAGCTTGGTTGACATTTTCAAAAGAATTTCATTACAAGACTAATAATTGAAGCGGAATCCTTTAAGCCTTAACTGGTCTATTATAATTTGTGAAAATATTGCACGGGCAATTGAGCACGGTGATTGCCTAATTGCAAATATTGGTGTTTTAACCTGTTTGAGTTATGTAATGAAGCAATCCATTACTCAGAGTCAGGAGCCCATTACCCGGAGCGTGCAACTCCCATACAGCCTCTGTGAAACGGCGTTTTCACAAGTTGGTATATTTTTAGATAAGCCTTTCCCACGAATTGGTTTTCAATAGCCAATCATAAGCGATTGCATAATTTACAGTAATATGTAATATGTAACCACAAAAGAAAGACTCATCTAAAAATAAACATACTTGTGAAAACGCCGTTGCAAGAAAATATGCCAGTTGCACGCTCCGGGTAATGGGCTCCTGTCAGAGTAGTATTTGAACTGGGCGGTTAAAATCATAGTTAACTTCCCAAGAGTAAAAACAACAAGAGATTAACTGCAGGGCAGATCTGATATTTGAACAATCGTTCTAATTTGTGCAACGTCATTCATGATCACCAGTCTCAAAACCTGGAAATAAAAATATGTCAACCGACTTTTTATGGATGCCCAAATCACCTGCAACTCGAGAGCTACCCACGAGACCAGATGCGAAAAGCCGAGGTTAAAACGAAGATAACTCTCAAATCGGCCTGACTATGCCAGCAAAGGCGCGAAGAAGGCTCTTAACTATTGATAAATGCAAAGGACTATAAAGATGCAGACAATTTGGTTATTTTTAATAGGACGCCGGAAGTTGAATGCTAGAAAATACCGACATTTTTAAATCGCAAAATTTTTACATGTGTCAGCGCCGGATACTATACATTTAAGTTTAAATCTGAATTTTGTCTTAAATTTTTATCACGTATCTGCACACTGCATTTTTCTTGCTTACGTCACCGATGTCAGGCAAATGTTAGTGGCGAGGGAACGTTTATTCTCCTTATATGAAGTTACACGAGTAACGTCCCTGTTTTGTCGGTACTACTCGGCGAATGACACGACCGACGTTTTGAAACCAACTACTTGACAGTGAATAAATAAACGAGAGCGTTGAACGTAACCAAGAAAACACTTTTGAAACCAGTGACACAAACACTGAATAAGAGCCGGAAACAAGTCGACAAATCTCCATTCTATATGGACTGTATGGCTCAGTCAATTATAAATTAACATTGTCTACGTCGTAGACTGTCTGAAAATAACTCTAATAAGCTTAGTCACGGTCTGGATAAAAAAAATTACCCAAACATCTATTTTCGGAAGTTGCGCTAAGTTCTGTGAGGACTGCATGTTTATGGATGAGAACATATTTTCGAGGAAAAACGTGAAAAATGATGGTCTTTAATATATATGCTGGTCTTTAATTAAAACTGGTAAGAAGGCAAAGGAAATAGTTTTCTTTATATTCTCGTGCGAATATCGTCAGGTAACCAGAAAGCGAGTTGGAGCAGAAAAATTTTGAAGTAGATCATTTTGTCTCATGCATTTGATATGCGGAAGCTCGCTGAAAGCGACCACACACACAGAAGGAGAGCCTTCTTTTCGTATGCGTTTTAACGTAATAATAGTAGATTCGCTATGAAAAGGCAGTTTTCATAGTTTTTCAGTGCATTACAACTGACCCGATTTCGAACCAAGGTAAGGTAAGCCGGCTCAAAATGCCTTTTCCTCGGCTCCGTAGTTTTCGAATGGTTCTACGTTTTGTAATTAAAATTTTAAGAGGCAGGAAGCAGACCACTTTTATTCTGCATTTCCGCGGTTGGTTAATAAAAAGTAAATCAGTAAATAAATTTATTCATACCTTGTTTAGATATAACTGTCTTTTTTAAAATTCAAATTAAGCACTTCTAAATTCTCAACCTCCTCTCATATTTAAATACCATCGCACTGAATACTATTTTTGGCTTTAACCATCACAAGCCGCGCTTCTCTTGGGAATCTGTAATTTCATTGGCTCCCTGTTTCACGCCTCTGTTATTACTTTTAGGGCTACCTAGTTCTATTGTTTTCTCAGTCTTTCTCAGCGTGGCGCCTATTTTAAAATTATTATCTCATCGATCAGTATCTAAGTTTCCATTCTTTTCTCGTTACTAATTCAATTCTGCGTCATATTGCCAGGAATTACTCGGATTATAGAATTTTTTCCATAGGCATTTCCTGATAACAAATAACTACTATTATGCTGATATCGTCAACAGGATGTATTCAACCATCAGTTGAACGTGCTGGAATCTAGATACCAGCTGCGTGTTAAAACGAACTACTAAGGATGTTCATACTGATTAAACCAGTGTTGTCAGTGCTAGAAAAAAGTTAAAAACTACTACGTCATATTGAGAGAATAACTACTTCCTACGAGTCGCGTCCAATTGTGGTTTTACGAAAAACTGAGATCAAACACTTTTAACATCATTTCTTTATTGGTATCATCCACGCTGCAACGCTCAAATAAATTAACATTTTCTATGTCTGACTATATTACAAAGGTCTGGCCGAACTCAAACAAGTAGTCTGAAAGAAACTTCGACAAACTTAAACTCTCAATAACTTACATCAATTTTCCGGCACTTGAACGGAAGTACCTTTACCAAGCGTACCTGAAACAACTTTTATGAATATGACAATGTATCTATGTACACTCTGATTAGTTCAGTAGTTTCTACATTTCTGCTGTTTTATAAGCCAGCAAAGCTCGGCCTTGCAAGGCATTCTTCCGTAAAATTACCAAATAAATACTTTCATGTTTTAATCTATCTATTTACCAGAAAATGTGGTCGAGTCAAATACACTAACAGGCTTACACTCGCGAAGAATGTGTTCTCTTTTTTCACTGACTTAATCTCTTTCTAGATATGTTTTACTACAGAAACAATACATGTCCCCTTAATCGGAATCTCTAACGATATTTAATGGCCTTGTTTTTCGATCTTTCTGTTTTTCACCGGTTGGTAACCAGCGAACAACAGCGAAACGAAAAAAACTAATACAAGTATATCACAGCCCGAAAGAAAATTTTCTTCCTCATAAAAACTCCCAAAAATCTTTACGCAATAACTTAGCTAAAACGTGTCGCCATAAACTGAATTAGAACTTCAAAAAAATGCCCGAAAAACTACCATATATTAACTACTCTCTTCTCTTGTATAAATAGGTTAATAAACTTTATCCGAATCTTCTTATCTATTCGGGACAAAAGAATTACGTTAAAATAACTACAACATTTGTTTCCTCGGCTCAAATCTTTTATCGCTTGACTATCTCGCTGCCTGAATGAAAATTCACGAGTAACGTTGTGACAGTTCTCTAGCGATTTACATGCAAATGAAAATTAAAACTCAACTCTATTCTTTAAACTGTTTAATCAAACACGTCTACATAAGAAATAATTATTAATAATTATTTTTTTCTGTGTCATAAGGGTAGGAGTTGATATATATTCTTAGCCCAGTACTGAGGTGAGCCAACAAAACCAGTTTGGCGAATGCCTTCGTTTTAGTGTGTCAAACACATGGTAAGAGCAACTCTCGTAAACTTAAACGAAGGTCGCACGGGACTATGATTCCACACTGAGTTAGCTAAATGCTAATAAGTAGCTGAACAACTCAAGCTTTCACAGAATCTTCAACACAACTTGTTGGACTCGAGGGCTCGTTGGACCTAACTACCTCTGATGAACACGGCTGTGGTGATTTGGCTTCACACGAGTGTTCCGCCGAGGCTGTTTTGTTTTCGTGTGATTTCGCGTCCTTTAAGACACACACATGGCTTCGGAACATTTTTTCCAGCTGTTCTTTCTGTGCTTTGAGAGCCGCTAATTCCCTTTCTAGAGAACTGTTTTCAGAGTCCAAATCATCACTTTCCTACAAAAACGAAACAGATTACACTTCGTAAACTATATTAGTTCCTAAAAGTGACATCACGTAATTAAGATTTGAAAAATGCCAATACTGATAAAAATTACATATATGTGGTTTGGAATGGTTGTAAAACGCTAAAGAAACGAGACTCGCAATGTTTAACCAAAGCCAATTGAAAACATGGCTAATAATCAGAGAAATGGCTTTATGTGTTTGGGTTTCCCAAAAAGAATTAGTTATTTGCGAACTGAAAAACAAAACAGTATAAAAGTGGCAGCACTCCATTTAATTATAACAGTGTTGTCATAGTTCTGAAAGGTTTACCAATATTTAGGCTTTTATTTTCTTGTGGTAGTTCGGAACTAAATAACTGAATTTCCTCTGTAAATTATTTTCTAAAGAATTTTTTTTTAGTGTTGAGCGGACACGCCTTTCCTAGCGTTACCACCAGTCACGCCCATACCACAAGTGTCTGACCAAATTTGGTCTCCGAGCGAAATGATGCTGGCATGCTAGCTCTTATTCGTGGGTGTGCTGTCAGTTAAAGAGATCCGTTGCCTTTTTTTTTAAGAAAAACAATTAAGGATATATGCTCAAACGGAACCAAAACGGAAACGACGAATAACAATGCGTTCTAATCATGTGCTGCACGTGACGTTTCGCCTGGAAAGATTACTTCCGGTCCGATGAATCGCAAGACGAATACATTATTTGGCGGCTTGAACACTTACGTCTTGAAGTTTCTGCATATGTTCTTTCCTTCGCTGTCTACATTTGAAAGCTGCGACCTTGTTTCGCTCTCTTCTTATCCTTCTTTTCTCTTCTTCCTCGAAGGAGAGCTGAGAAAAAAAAAATAGGAGAAAAATCGTGTCATTTCTGCCGGTGACCTTGTATGACATTCTCAACATATTGGCATACACTTATTGTTTTACAAAACCGCAAAATAACAAAGTCCTATTCAAAACGCCCGCGCTGAATAAAGCAATAAAATTGGAAGTAAACCTTCTAGGGATAAGGTTGAACGATCGATCTACTTACCACTTCAACCTTGGGTCTTTTTGGTTCGAGATGAGGCATTCCATCCAGTCCTTGAGCCACTCGTCTTGTTTTTATCGCGTTTCGAAGACCCATTTTCACTTCTCCTTTAGCGCCAGTTGTCAGAGGAACAAGTTCGGTGAAGCTCGCAGCAGCATCTTCGCTCGAAACCTGTTTTAATCAAGATCGAAAGAAAAACATTTTGGATTAATGCTGATAACGTCAACCAGAGCGAGCTTGTTTATTATATTACAATGAGCTCAATGAACGTGTCTCTTGCATAACGCTACGAAATTCGCCGTCGAAAAAAGTGTTGTAAAGCTATTACCAATCGCTTAAAAAATGTTCTCGCTCTGCATCTTCAGTGCGAAAATCTACTTAAAAAACCTGACCCAAGTGATAGTTTTATCGTGGAACTTAAATTTGTCGAGTCAGATATTCGTTGCTCACTAATTATAGAATTGTGACATTATTTACATCGATCGATTTCAGTGCGTCTTCTGTACATGTAAATCATGACTTTGCATGTAAGATGGACTGAAATTATAAAGGAGCAGTTTCAATAACTTGATTTTTACCTTACTGTAGAAACGTTAATCTCAAATTGGGAATGTATCGAACGTGACTACATCTAAGTGACCTTAAAAGCATGACAAATTTAAATTTTATATCACTCTCTAGATAGCGTCGTCGAGCATTCGCTTTGGTAAACACGCACACAGAGAAAATAAAAAAATCAGATGAAAACTGTCTGCTTACGATAGAATCGCTGTCCGATTCATCTAAATGATAAGGGACTGGCATTTTCGTAGCTCCAGAGAGAAAATTTCGCTCGTCGCTGGAGTTTGTGTCCATAGGCAGTGGCAAATTCAAGTGTCGCATCAACATCTCCGAAGCTGAGGTTTTATTCAAATCCAGCACGTGGGTGTAATCGAGCATCAAACAATGGCTGTCTTTTTCGCGCGTGTCCAGTGGTTCTTTCCCAGAGAAAGCTCGTTGAGATCACCTTTATTCTGGGAAAGCCCCAGCGAACGCAGATATATATTATTCGATGGGATACATTAGCATTATAAGAGTTACGTCTGTTTCTAAAATTAGCAAAACATCATGCGCGTCAGCAAAGCTTCACGGGCCAATCACAAGATTCGTTGATCTTTCTTGTTGCTAGGTGACATAAACAAAAGAAACCGAGAATCTACTAGCAACACGATCTATTTGTTCACGAAGATGCGATTAATGCCGAAGTCTTTCGTTTTGGAGGTTGATGGCTCAGTTTTTTTGTCGAAACATTGCAGATTATTTCTTCCTAGTTACAAATAAAGGCGTTTCGACAAGTTTTCTTTCGGTTTTATTCAAGTTTCAGCAATTTACACGAGTTAGATCGAGCATTCTAGAAGACGCGTGACGTATAATTAATTATGCATATCGTGGCAGTATACATTGCGAAATAATGTCAATAATGTAGGTTCTAGGCACGATCTGTCTTCGACTTGTCGATGTTCTTCTAGCGAAAAAACTATTGTACAGCTAAGCTGTCTGACAATGCTTCTTAGCTGCGATTTGGGAAGAAGAACAGATACCGATTTGTATTCAAAAAAGTACACAGACGCCAGACATACTGCAACATTCGGCAGATTCGGTCTGAATAAATTGTTCCTTTTATGGTGTCTTGAAAAACCAAGAAGTCCCTCATGCAAATATGTCTCGCCGATAAACTTTTACTCTAATAATCAGCTATTTTCTCGTAGTAAGGCGGGGGAATGAAGGCATGCACAATAAAGGTGTTCTATTCGATATGACTGAGGTCGCGGGGATTCCTTGACATTAGGGACAAACCCGGAACCGGCTTACGAAAATAGCGAGACTTGCAGAGCCCCGCACATTAGCCTTAACATTTCAACATGCTCCAACGATTCAGCCCGGGGATTCAGCTACGTGTCAGCATCGATCGAATTTCCGAGGCCAGAGGACTACACGATGTAATACGATTTAGTGTACTTTTTGAATTTTCCATTTCACGTGGATACACGTCAAGGGAAAAGTGTGTATCCAAATGTCATTGAAGGCGACGATCAGCCTTTACTACTGGTCATATATGGCTGGTTGCGCAGTTTGTTTGCAAGACTCGGTTTGATGTAATTTAACCGGTTCAGGACTCGATAGAAGTTTCGTCATTGCGAAATCTTTGTTTGCGAAGCTGGCTCTGTGATGTCAGACGTGACAACTCTGTAAATAGTCTGCTGGCAGATCCGATTTTAATTTTGTGTGAAATAAACCGCGGAAAACCCACACATCGATCATAGGTTACTGAAACATAGGGCAAGTTCAAACGCAGAAACAGATAAAAATTATGTGTTTTCTAATTTAGACTATCGGCGGCTGTAAATCTGCAGGTCGACAGTCCTCCCACTCGGCAGTGGCTTTCAGATTTAAAATGAGTGCAAGTTTTTGCAATGATTTCAAGATGTTGCATATGCGTAAAAAGGCTAAACCTTTGTAGCCGCACCAAGCGTACAACTGACTGTGGTTGCGCACAAACAATAGAGATGTACTAAGAAGAGATCTATCACAAAGAAAAGATCTATCACAACCAGCAAAACCAGTTCGGGTCACGCTATCGTCAACTGATGCAATTTTTGGCAAATCTGGTGGTGTTTGCATGATCTGAGACCTGATGACCAGCCTTTTTCCTCGCCCTGTCAGTTCCTAATAAAAGTCCTAGCGCTAAAAATCTTCGGTATATTTCAGCATCGTTTCGATTTCGTATTTCAACAGCCTTCCAGCGTCTAATCTTTTACTTTGTGTGTGAACTGGCAAAAATCGCGCGTTGATTGCGTGACCTAGAATCATGCATAATTTTCAGGCCAACATACGTCAAAGTAACAATCTGAGGTACAGAAATTGCGTAAGTTACAGCTTCTGTGATCCATCGTATCAGCAGCATACGTCAAATCCAGGCGTTAAATACACCAATGCTGTAGGTCACTCAAGGTTTCATGATCGTCTGAGAAATTGAGAAATCTGCCAGAGTCTCAGCATGGAATTTCTGTAGCTGCAAGCTCCATAACTAAATCCTTCCCTCCCTTCTAAATATTGCTATTGTGAAAACCAATGAATCACCAAATTTTAATAAGCGTTCAGGGGTAAATGAGAGGAGATGAACTAGTATACTGTCTGCAGTTATCGACTGCAGGGCCCGGGGGAGGGGGGGGGGGGCTGCGCGTGATCATCATGGCTAACGTACATTTTCGTTATTTCAGCTGCATGCACGTCAGAGCAACGCAAAACTTGTGAAATTTGAAAGACTCTGCACATAACAAATGGACTGTTATTTACTCAACTCTTTCACTTTTGTGACGTCATCAAGTCATTTTGATTGACGTGTCATCTCGTCCAGGGACTTACGTCATAAACTAGAACTAATCGCTGATGTCATGTGATTTAATTTTCAATCTATTAATAGCAAATATTATTTACTGCTTGTATCGTTCTGTCTTGTGACCGAGTCGTCAGCATTTTTGAAGAAAATCTTTGCACTGTCATGCCTATTCGTAAGTCTTAATCCTGCCAATCAACATAAGTTACATACATTACAATTTCTGGCACTGAAATCACGAAAATAACACCATACAAAGGTCTGTTGTCAAACTATCGTGATAGCTGAATCATTTCCCCATTTCAAGTTGCTAAAAACTGCATTATCTAGCTTAGAAAGTTGTACCCTGTCGGCGCAGGTTCCGAATGTTTAAGTTTCGCACTCAAACGCTGCTATCTGCTTTTCACTTTTGGCGCGCGAGCGAGTTTACGAACGACCCGCGTTGCGGAACGAACGACGTCGGAGGGCTTACAGTCAATATTTTATGAGACGAAAGCAAAAGAAGTGTGCACAAATTGCAAGTCAGTCAGGTAGTCAGCTGCGAACTGAAATTTGCTGCTAAGGGCTTGTAGCAAAAACAAGCAAGTGAACCGTACGCATGAATCAGCTAAGCGACTTTTTTGGAAGTAGTTAGGTTTTATTGTAGATGACATTTATAGTTAGGCTTTTCACTTTGATGAACTGAGAAACTGCGTAATCGGTGGCACATGAATTGTTCAGTGCGTGAAAAATGAAAATAACTGAAATTATCAGTCAGCTACAGTACACCGCTTAGATTTTCGTATGCACCTCTCACTCATATCTTTGTCTGAACGAAGTTAAGTTGTTTCAACAAGGACACTGCTCAGTGAAATCCCACTCAACAAAACAAACGTTAGTGTCTGCGCCTCTTTACGAGGAAGTAACTGGAGCGCATAAATACGTAATACAATTGATACAGTATTTGTTCCGGGTTTAATTCTCGCTATGAGGGGTAAGCGTGGGTTCGCATATGCATATCACAGCTGTCGAAACGGTGAAGACACATTGCCGCTTGACGGTCTGGTGTTCATGAATGGCGACGGCATCAAAATATAATCCGTTACTATTAATAAGTTCGGCTCACGTCGACCTGATACATAATATCCCATCATTTTTCTGGTCAATTGGATAGCTCCTGCGAAGACACTGGTTTAATTCGTTCGGAAAACGAACTTGAAACTGCAAGCAATGGCGATCGACATTAATTATCGATATCCTGTCCATGCTAGTCAAAATTAGGCACAATCCTAATTAGAAGGGAAAATTCAAACATTTAAACAAACTGTTCTGTTACAGTCCGGCTTCAGTGTTTCCAATCCCGGGAATTTTTTTTATGTAAAAAAACTAATTATAGCACCATTGAAAAAGGTCTAATCTTTTTGATTAATTACTCATCAGTCGCTGAAACGGCGAGGTCGTTGCGGTCGACCTCAAAAACATGTCTCAATAACATGTGAATTGTGTTTCACTTGTCTGGTGCACTTGTTCACTGAAGTATGAAGTCTCTTCTTGTGCAACCTAATGAGGCTTACCAAAGTCGCACTTTCTAAAAGCTTTGATTTTCACTCATTGACGTCATTCACAAACTTCGCTGGGTGATTGTAAAAGTTATTGCAAAACGCGTTGGTGGATGACTCATGCATTTAGGCCGATTTGAAAGCATGGAACTATCGCCTGCATAGCGTACACTGCGCTCACTTGTGACGTCATTTCCGTTTTAATTTGCGAAACGTTTCATCAATGGAGTTTCGTTCCTCGTCAGTTCTTATCTTCCCTCTGATAATCAAACTTTTGAATACTTCTATAAGAGGTTTCGATCAGGCTTTCGAAACTTTGTTTGCAGCTCTAGCTCAATGTCTGAACTTCAGTCTCGCGTAAATTTTCAGAAGCACAACTCGTTTATTGGCGGTTCAATCCGCTTTTAATCTTTAAAGTTACATGTCGGCTTGCCTTGACTTTTTGAGGAGTTTGTACGCTGCAAATAAAAATACGAGGATGAAGAAATAAATAGCACCTATTTTCTGCAGTTGTTTTCCGCAAGTCAACAGGTTCCAAATGTATATGTGTCCAGCTGTTGAGAAGTTCAGCTAGCCGCCCACTGAGCAGAGGTAGCGTGCAGGCTCAAGATAAGCTTCCTATGAACATTAGAAAGGCCAAAATAACTAAACATATTGAGTGAAGCAACTTCCCCCAAGAATAATTTGTATAACATAACGTTTCTGGCATGATCTAAAATTCATTCCAGAGATTCATTTTAGCGTTGGCGGTAGATGTCGCGGGCCGCACCTTTCCGATAACGGCTCTGAACAGGTGTAGGTACTCAGCCAACGCATCCAAGTCACAACTCCTGCAAGCCTTTGTTTCAGAAATATCCGTTACATGAATGTCAATGCCAAGGTCTACCTGCTGAGAGATTTTGTTATTTCTGAAACGTGTTCCGCGTAATTAATTTCCCTGAAATTCTAGATAAGCTGATACCAGGATGCTGCGCTTTACTGCTTTCGTCATCAGCACACGCATCTGAATTTATCATTGGCAAATAACAACATCTTTTTGGCTTCTGAATGACGACGTTAAAACATTTAATTTGCATCGCATCGCGGCCAATTTGCAATTTTAATCTAAAGTTGAATTTTTTTGGTAACTACTTTCACCTTCAGATTTGCCGAGGGTTGTTCATGAATGAGAAATTTTAACTGCTCCCAAATGGTATCAGTAATAGCTTTCATTCCAATGATTGAAGATGGTTGCGCTCTTTTCTTCGACTTTTATCACTAATGCGTCATCACGCGTCATAGTTTTTACTTTTTTACGCAACGGCTCGACATCTGAAGGTTGTTGGTAACATAAGATATATGTGAAGATCGTCAAGTATTCACGCGGAAGAAATTCTTGCGATTTTTGGCATTTTGAAGTCCCCAGGATTACGCAAACAAAGCTGAAGTCTTTCACTTTTCTTACATCACCCTAAGACTCGGCTCATTAGTCATTTAGGCCTTGAGCACGCGAGAGCATAATTTTACATCTAACAAAGGATAAGCTATTATTTCAATGATTTTCTATTAATAGTTATTCTTAGCAGCTGAATCTGCAAATCAATAGTGCGCGCATTGTTTACTGAAGTTATGACAAACGTTTTTGGCCATAAAACTGGTTCCTAATCATACCTTTTTTGGCGCACTTCGGTGGCGATTTGACTAGACAGACCAACCGTACCTAGCCCGATATGTTGCCAAAGCGAACCAAAAAAGGAACGCTTAGGTATTTACCGTTACCCAAATTCGGCCAATAGAACATCGTAGCCATATCAAGCCAGTGCGGAGTTGATAGCATCATATCAGGACATTTCTGACACGAGTTCTGATTAGGTAAATGTGGAACTTAGGTTACGGTTCAAAGACATTGTAAAATTTTGGACACACTTAATGCGTCGACTACAATCGATCGTGACTAGTGGTTATCATATCGTTTGAGGTACGAATTTGTAAAAATTTGACAAAATGTGCGCGTCGCATATACTTTCAGCTTACTCGCAAGGGCTTTAATTATAAATGCTTTTCACTCGATCGTGACAGATTTTGTCCTCTTCACGTGTCATGTGTAAACCCTTCATCAACAACGTTAATTAGTCTTCTATGCCTGGTGTGTGTATTTCGTTTTTCTAATACAGCTTTAGGTCGTGAAAACTCTCTCTAATTGCAATAAGACTAAAAAGGCGAGTGTAAAATTCAATTTCTTTGGCGGCAAGTAAGAGCCAATGGATTTAATGATTTTTAAAGCGTATTAATTACTGAAAAACGAGTTAAGTCTATTGAAGACTTGGTATTATTGAGAGAACAAGCTAACAAGTTAACAAGGAAGTGATTCTACGAGCAAATAGAGCTGTTGCGGAACATACCTCAAGTTCCTTGTCATCACAGATCTGACTTTCTACGGCATAAGTGGCGTGCATGGAATCTTTTTCAGACGGAGTAATCGCGAACTGATGATGTCTTCTTCGGATGTCTTGAACATTTACTCGCAGTGTCAACAAGACTTTTGAATTTATTGGAACTGCTATTTATAGATTTAATTGTATTGAACTAAAATTGCGATCTATGCATTTTTTTTTGTTACAGTAGCAAACGTCGAAAAATTCACGTATCTCTGAGTCAGCATTTCCGGCAAGGATGACGAAAAAGCAAACTCGGTTGAACTCATAATGTATAAATTTGAGAGCAAAGTGAACGAAAGAAAGTGACTTAAAGTCCTTGGGGTCAAATGTTACAGAACTGTAAACAGTTTTTCATCTTTCTAGCTAATAAATCTCTCGCTGATTCTCCGCTGCAACGACCAGAATACAAAAGCAAGCTTGCCCGCACGCAATTCGGAAATTGTAAGAAACCCGGAAATGTGAAGTTAAACCTATTCATACCCTTCTAGTTTTCAATTATCGTTTCAGACGTAATACATGCAGAGGTGCTTTATATTTAATCTGGCTTCGTGCCGTGTCTTTGTTACAAACAGACTTCCCTTTTAAACAGTCCGCCGTTCGTGCATGTATCGCCGTGCCCCTAACTCACTGTTTAGATCGCTTCTCCTTTGATCAGTTTTGGTTCTATTTCATCGAGAATAACTTATTTTCATCCAGCTTACTTAAGCTATTAATAGTAAATGAGAACTGTCCCAAGATTATCTATGTCAAGTAATGAGATTTAAATCAAGTTTATGTTTTTCTTATCACACTACCTGTAGCATAAACGGACAAGTCTTAAGCTTGTGACGTCACATCCTGGACCTTATGTAAGCTACATGTTTTATTTCCCGTTGTTCAATGCAACGTTTTCCGTGTTTTGATGATTAATTAGTCAACAAAAGCAGCAAGAACTTTTGTTAGGAAATACCACCACGGTCAATCCCTCGAACCTTTTCCTCTTCCTGTCGTCTTTGGAGTCAGTCTGTCTTTAAATCAACAAAAGAGTGCAGTTTCGACCGGAGGTATTAGGCATTTCGTTGTTTCACGTAAGAATTATCTAAATTAGTTCCAGTAAAAAAGCGTTTAACGTAACCCAAACATGGATCCTTGATGACGTTACTATCGGTCCAAAAGGACCAAAACACGTGATCGGCTCTGCTTCCTGAGAAAAGTCTTCATGGCCTCAAATCGCTCAATCGGCCTATAAAGGCTTAGTTCTTTCAACGTAAACCAGTGAAATCCAATGAAATTCAGAATGAAACAGTTGTTAACGTTGTAGAAGCTTAAGAGGAGGTAGGGGTTGGTTTAGGGTTTATTGGTTGTCGTGGAGAGCGACGGAGTTGCGGGGAGAAGAAATTTTCCCAGAAAAAGTTTCTTTAATGTTTTCTGAGTCAAAGTCTGGACGCCCCCCCGGCCCCCATCGAAACAACCTAGATCCGCCTCTGTCTTAAAGCCAATTTCCTACGCATACACCCGTTGCGAATACTTCCAATTATAGTTTCGGGTCATAGCAGTCTGGGGTTTCTCGTTCTGTTTCGGTTATTGCGCTTTAAATCAGATTAAATTGTAGCTGTAAAAGTTCTCTCTTTGATTTAATTGTTTAGACGCTTTCAATATGTTTTATCCTCATATCAAAAACTAGTTTCTTTGTCAGCGTAGGACCGAATGCCAATCTCCTCTCGATCTTATTAGAAGCACTATTTGTAGATTTAAATTGTATGGAACTGAAATTGCGATCTATGCATTTTTTTGTTACAACAGCAAACGCACGTATCTCTGAGTCAGCATTTACGGAAAGACGAAAAAGCAAAATCGGTTGAACTCATAACGTACAAATCAAAGCTAGCCGTCACAACAATACAGTACCATCAAATGCTTTCTCGTAATGAGTGTTAAGAGAATGTACATCAGTGTAAATTGTTAAAACTAAAACAAATAACTACCGCTATACATACCAGCCTATTCTGTCCGCCTCAAAAATCGTCATCGCAAACAGCATACCACAATCAAAGAATTGACACGACTCGAGTGACGGCCATACAGTGCTTATGGAAATATTATTTTGCCTTCGAAACCGATTGAAAAACACACGCTTGTGTAGTCTAGACAAAACAGAATGATTTGCAATTCAATTTAAACTTTGTTCAGTTGACAGCTAGATGATATCTTTGTACCAGGAAAAATTGAGGACGTGCTTGTTTGGTGCGTTTAGCTGAGTAATTCTAATAATTCTATTAATAGCACTATAATAAAATGTTAATTTAATGTTAATTATAAAATGTAGCTTGGTTTTGCCTGCATTAAATTCGTGTGCTTGCTTTATTTCTCAGCCTTCCGTTGCATGCACCTTTTAGGACTTGATATATGCTAGATCTTGCAAGACCTTTTTTGAGGGGGTACTAAGATGCAACTGCGGTATATAGAACTCGGAGGTCCAAAACTGAACAGGGCACTGTAACGGACACTTCAACTGTGGGAGCGAAATTGCTCAGTCCGCCAATATCATGGCTTAGATCTTGTTTAAGATATTCATGTACAATGCTATGCACGAAACTGAATCAGTAAATTACGCCTTTTGTTATATCATGTACCGTGATAAATTACGACCAGTCAGTTTCTGACAATCAGCGTGTGCGTGCAATATCGGTGGTGTATAAAATAAATGTGCCTCATTACATCAGGACGCATTTTAAACTTCTGTGTTTTGTAATAATTGCGTCAATAGATAAGTTTTGAGATGATTCTTGGTTTTACTTAGCACTTAAATAAACCACATTTAAAAATCTTTACTGTTATAAAGCATAACGTGAATTTACGAATGATCGGGTTTTTCTCTTCTGACGTCAACAATTGGATCGCCAGGCGAGCATGTCACGTATCACAATAAAGCGAAGGAAATGGAGGCTTACTCCAGACCTCCAATGTTCTATTGATAGTTACATTACTTCTTGTAGGAAATTGGCACTTGAAGCTCGTGTTGCTTCTCTTGTAGTTTATCAAGCCGGGGGACATTAATTAGGTCATCAAACGCGAATAAACACGTAAGTTGAGCCTCATTTACTGCTAAACATCACGATACAACCACGAGCTTTTTATGACCAACACATGACGCTCCATACGTCAGCTGTCTAACTCTGAAAAAATGAACTAATACTGAAAATTAGTCAGATCTTTTGTTTTTCAATGACGTTGAGCCTAAATAGTTTCTTCTCAAACTTGTTTTGTGAATAACCGACAATCAATTTTTTTATCGAAACAAAAATAATGTTTGCAACGCAACAACTCTATTTTAATGCCGGGTGCCATTTCGAATTCCACATTGATGAACGAGGAAACCGGAAGCGTAATTCAGAAGCTACCTTCTGTATCACGAGTCTGCATGCACTGACGTAGATTTTGACGTAAGAGCTAGGGCTGTGAAAAATGTTTCATGTCGGAAATAGGAGGGAAACCTTGAATGAACTATTAGTCATCACGTATATAATATCGATGCTATTGACGTGTTCGAAGTTAACCTGTATCAGTCCTTCGTCATTCGTTATGAAATGAATGGCAATTCAGTAGTACGTGCTGGCTGCAGGAAACGCACGCGAGAATCTTTAAGCCTCGTCCAGGCTACGCGGAGAAATTCAAAACGGCGTTTTCACTCTGAAAAGATCTGAAAACGCATCAAGTGTTTTCTCTCCACACTACGTAGGAGGAATTTAGAAACGCAACGCAACAATCACCGGTCATTTTGAACTTGTGTTTGAGGGGAATCACACGATTACCGTGACGCCCAGTCGTTTTCGAAAAGCTCCATTTAATACAAAATGTTTTCCGTTCACACGAAAACGAAAACCCAGCGTTTTCAAATTTCTCTTCGGCGTAGTCAGTGTGAACGCTGCCTTAACCTCTCATTAATCTATAACTGAAACAAAAAGAAGATAAATCTGAATGGTTTGTTACAAATATCTGACAAATAAACAGACATTAGTGACGTAAGCGCGCTTGCGTTGCCTTACAAAGTTTCGAACGTTTTTCACCTTTGTTTATATACGCGGGGAAAAATTGCATATATTATTTGATCATGAGCTGTTTTGGCCGTCTGAAAAAGGTACGAATACTCACAAAAGCGCTCTTAAATCCTTCGACGTTTTGAAAAACGTAATATCAATGCAAATTAGCGTAAGCTCAACCTCGTTCCCAGGGTCCTCTCTCTTCCTACTTTCTCGAGGTAGGAAGAGAGAGGACCCTGGGAACGAGGTTGAGTAGAATTGAGCGCGAGCTGTGTTCAGGGGTGTGGCACTTATCGTGTGCAGCGCTTATACCAACGCGGCGTTTTTTCGTGAAAATAGTTCACTCTAATAAGATTGTGAACTGCGTGGCTGCAATTCCCCCACAAAGTGTTGTAAAGCGCTTTGAGCTCCAGGATAAAGCGCTATATAAATTCCCGCATAATTTATTCAGTTATAAAATACGGTGTTGATTTTGATGTGCCATTTTAATGTTAAACCAGGTATGTATTTAGTGTACACTCTTCAACCCTCTCGATAACGAGGAAGAACGTTTCATCAGTACGACCGGTAATTTGAAGCGTATCTAAGGTCTGAATTAGATAGGGTGAAGCCGGGTCAAGATTGCAAATTCTTGTATGGGACTCTCCAATTCCATAATTCGGTACGAGAAAGTCGGACACACTTGGGAACAAGTTTCGTGGACAAGACCTTTCGTACATACGCATACGACACATGTTGCCGGGACAGCGCGCAAGCTGGTGCCCACGAAGCGGATACTGGCTCATTTTTATAGGGACGGTTTGCAAGAGTAGTGCATACGATGGGACATTGAAAATTGAGGTCATTTTGTCCCTGCTTCAAGACGCACAAACTCAAACCAGATGAAATTCCTTCATCATGCTGCAGGGACAAAATTGTGTCCCTGCAAACAAAACTTTTTCGCAAAAAACGGGTATGTCACTCGTGGAAAACTGCTGCTGGAAGTGTTCCCACACTATGTCCTCAATTGATGTCCCTGCTTTATGTCCCCACTTTATGTTCCCGCTTTACGTCCCTGCTTTATGTCCCCGCTTGAGTTGACTTGAGTTACTGAGAAGACTACAAAATCTTTGCTCTACATCAGTCAGATTAGACTTAGTTGTCTTATCAAGCAAACAATGTTTCCCAGTAAAGCACCGCAGGAATTCTGGGGAGAGGGAGGGGGAGGATACAGGAGGGGAGGAGGGCGGGGAATACCTTAGACTGTGTAGAGTGACTTCACCTCTTTTCATAATCATTACTGGAAATAAGAATCAGACAATTATTCTGACTATTAAGTGTATACAGTAAGTTAAAATTTTGTACAGTGCCAAAGTGTACTTTAATAGCAGGATATATGTAGTAAAAAAAAACATTATACCCTTTGAGAATGTCATATTTATTTATTTATAAATAAATAAATAAATAATAATGGGAATGTCATACGCAAACGATGTAGCATGTAAATAACATGTGACAATCAATAGAATAAAACAGAACAGAAGGCAGGATAAGAGCTTTCTGAGTAAAAATTATTTACATAACTGTAAACTATGCTGGCAACAAGTTGTCTCAGATATCTCTAATTTAAACATTACATAACTATTAACGTAACTTTATTGATCAAAAACCTAAGGGACTACAGCATAGAACCTCTTGCACAAACCAACATTCTGGGTGACGAGAAGTGTTTAAGGCACACCATTAGAAAAGATGTCTAAAGTCAAATGCACAGATTTACTCCAGAGTTACATTTTCCCAAGGATCATAGGAACATCACAGAATGGCAGATTTGCACATTGTTGTCATTTGATAATAACTGCTGTACCAGAACTTCTATCGCTTTTACTTTGTTATTTAGATTTTAAAGGCTTAGTGGGTTCAGTTAACAGTTGATCTAATTAACATAAGAAACAGAAAAAGAACGATTCTGGTAATTGTAGTCAAATGATGGCATCAAAATCTCCAAATAAATCTCCAAATGTAGAAGTGTTTCAACTGTACATACATCTACAGGTTACAGTAGCATCAACTCCAAAAACAACCCTCAACAATTAATATGCTTATCTGAACTACCAAAGTGGGTGCATAATGGCGGGCTCCCCTGTGTGCTCCCCTGTGTAAATTAACAGATAAAAAAGTAGCAAGGGAGTGAGTGACTTTCTGTGTTAGATATACAGTTGAACCTCCGGTAAGTGACCACCTAAAATTTCATGCATGAATGTGGTCACTTATGAGAGTTTGGGACTTTATTGGTACAAAATTTGGCCTCAATAACATATGGCAACTGCAGAGGCTAAACCCATGTATAAAATGTTTTATTCACAAGAAAAGTCAATTTCATTTAGAGAAAATATGTTACTTCTCATTAAGAAATTTCCTTCTCTTGTATCCAGGAATTCAATAATGTTAGAACACCTAATTATCCAATTTCTGCTCTATTACCTGTCAAGTGGTTGCTTATGGAAGGTAAAAAACAAAAGAAAATTTCAAACTTTTAGCTCTAAAAGTGTTCATGGTGGCTTTAAAAGGTGGTTGTTTACAATAGGTAGCAAATTTAGTGACTTGGAAACTTCTGATATTTTAGAACACTGGTCGCTAAAAAGAAGAAAAGACTGTATTACCAGACAAACAGTAACCCTTATCATCCCAGATCCCACACAGGAGTGGACTAATAATGTCTGTAAAATCAACAGCTTGAGCCCCACCTGATTCTGTCAGTCTTAGAGAGAATTCATTGCAATTCTCTTTGATTACAACCAAACTTAAAACATTTATGTCTCTCTGTTCAAATGTACAGTACAAATGGTTCAGCTCAATACGTAAGCAGGAAGAGGCTGGTCAAGTTTTCTAAGATTCACTCATGTTCCTTTAATTTCCTTTACGTTGTAAGTGGCCTGTACCCCTCAAGTCCTCCTTGACCCTTCCATGTCATTGACTGCTGCTGCACAGGACCTGTTTGAGGTGCTCTGTTTCTTTGTTGTCGTAACTCTTCATGGTGACAAGTTAAACACAAGGCACGATCTTCATGATTGTCATAGTTGATAGTTGAACAGAATGCGCAGAACACTCCAAAGCACTTGTCACACTGTCGCACGCACATTTCACATGCATTGTGCTCACAAAATGCACATGGCATTGATTCCTTTTGTTGATGGCAAACCCAACATAGGGATGAAATCATAGTTGTTGATGGTGATGCAGGACACTGGGCACCATCAGCTTGGTTTCTTTGACTGTTCATAAGCATTTCAAATGCACAACCTGAATGGGTAATAATAATAATAACAATAATAATAATAATAATAATAATATTAATAATAGAAATAGAATTATACACGCTTTTAGTTTTTAGTTTAGACAGTTTACTTCGAACATCCCTTTGTTATAATAGATCCGCCTTTCTCACCTATTGTAATTAAAGCGCCGCTTCTTCTATTGTTCTACTTATTGTAAAAATATATATATATATACTAGCTGATAGGGTATTTCTTCATTAAATCTGCCTGATGAGTGCGTAAGCACGAAACTCAGAGTTGCAGTGAATCATGTGTGTTTTCATTTA
>OMLO01000643.1_pt1 | contig 23813 bp, 15 predicted proteins | sample 1674811 | NCBI WGS metagenome assembly OMLO01 (sample SAMN06265003, study PRJEB25207) | coral metagenome | isolation source: Coral host | place: Mexico:La Bocana,Puerto Morelos, Mexico | collected 2008-11-13
ACAATTACTAAATGGATAAACTCCACTCACAAAAGACCTTCATTGTCCAGTGCAATTAAATAGTTATCTTAAATGTACATGTATGATCATTTAATTCCAAAAAAAAAATTAATTAATCCTGATAATTACTTATTTGAACTGCTACAGTCAAAGGCACAGGCACATGTATGCCAGGCCACTGCCACAAAATATGCCCAGCTTAAGTTTTGATGCACAATGAATCCAATTGGAATTATTTTTCAACACACTACTTTGCATTTGATTCACTTCTCGTAAATTCAACTTCACCTCATTAACAACACCCAAGACACTGTGTTGATGTGAAATCCAGTCAAGAATTAATCAGTGGTAAATCTTGTATGTACCACATGAATTTACTATACAAATTAGCTTGCAAGCCTCAACAAATCACTCTCGACACAAAGTGCAAATTTGCATGAAATTTAAAGAGTGCACAATCCATGAAATATTTGCATACAAAACCAACCAAACTTGTTGAGATAAAGCTGAAAACTTCGAAGTGAAATGATCTTACACCAAAATAAACTAGGCCAAATAATTACCAAGTACTCATGTTACCCTTAATATGCACCTGTTTAAACTGTAACTTTGTAACTTTCAAAATCAAGCCTCAATCTCCCATTTCAAGGGAGTCAAAATAAAAGGCTAACCAAGGAAAATAACACATGGTCTTTGTTTCCACTGTTTCAATGCTGGAGCTAAATTATTCAAAAGCCACAAGCAAACCCATTGTCTTTTATCCCCATTCAACACTTGTCTTCTAGGGAACACAGGTAGAGATCCACATGTATCTCCAATGAAATGATGAATAAATTAAGAACAATAAGGTGTTATATATCCCACAGCACCCAGTTCACACTCCAAAAAACATTCCGACCCTTGAAGAAAGCTACTTCCCTCTGGGCTGCCTATTTCAGTTAAACAAAGGCTCTCTTGGCTTGCACTCCAAACATTTTCCTCCTATGGTGTGACCCTGTCAAGCATGTCAATCCTCTTGAAAACCACAACCAAAAACAAAAGCCGCTAAGAACACCACTGTTTTTAGTTCCAGTTAACAGACAGTTTTATTTGAGTGCAGAATGTGAACTACAGAAAAAATTACTACACTTGGTCAATATGCAAATTCTTCTTTAGAATTTGGCACTCAGAAAACTTTAACAGCAGGATTTTAAGGTTCACGATAGTACATGTATTAAATAGAATATTTTTTTAATGTACCATGTATAAAAATGGTCAGAAACTATTGCAACCCTTTATCTCCCCAGCTTTCACAAGTGTGAAAACTCCATTTACTGTGTTCAATGTCATGTTTAGGATTATCACTTCATCTATATGATACATGTTAAGTCAACTGGTGTCAGTAAACTGTTAAAACAGGTCATTTCACCCACTAAAATAGCCTTGCATTCATTTTTACTCAAGCTTCTTTTGCAGTTTTACTAATTGAAATTAAATTGACAAATATCCATACAATTTAACTGCCATTAAGAGCACACATCTAGGTGCAAAAAACCTCAGGTTAAATTCAAAATAATTGCACTTTTTTGACAGCATGTTTTTACACAAACAAAGCAACATATTGACTTTCACTTGAATGTATTTAGGTTAACAAGTTTAAATGCAGCTCTTGACTACAGCCATGTTTACTATAGTAGCATTCAAAACCTTTAAAGTTAATATTAAAAAGCTGAAACAGATCAAGATTAAAATGTCAAAAAAAGGTCTATTACTGTTCTGGGTGAGGTGCTGATTATCCAGCGGTTGACTCTGGGCTGTTGCTGTTCCATAGAAAAGCCCATCATCCAAGTCAGTCATAGCCTTGTTGGTGAAGTCGCCCAAACCATTCAGAGGGAAATCCCCCATATTGTAGAGAGAGTTTCCAAAAATTACCACAGAGCCACAAGTCCTCAGTGTAACCAAAACTTGTTAAAACACCACTGTGTTATGAACTTTGGGATAGAGCTAACAGAGTAATGAGAACACTTGGTTAGGTTTAAAAATTTTATATTTAGAGTTTCAATGATTAATTATTTAATAGTTTAAATTTTAGTTTCTGACAGGGATTTACCCTACTACCTAATCTTTATACATCATTTTTTTTACATTTTATCCAAAGATTATTCCTGTGGGTATATCCCTTTCAAGAGAGAAGAGCTTTAGATGTTACTGCTGGTATTTAATTTCACTGCACACTGGTTTTAAGTATTGAACTGAGTTCTAGACACGCCATTAAGATTTAATAACCACAAGCCTGTGTCCTTGTTTGCAAATTCAGGTTCTTTCAATCTGATTAGTGAAAATAAGTACATGTCAAACCAACACAGGTACAATGAACAGGGCAACACCTGTGAACAAAACCCAAGCCAGACCTTCAAAATAAACAAGTGCCTAATTATTATCACTGCTGGACACAGACAACCCATCACTGCAAGGGAGTATAGGAAGTCACAAGATTTGCCAAGATGCATTGAAAAACATCCCATGATTGCAAAGGTTGGCTTGAGTTCACAAGGTTTCAACCCAATGGGCGGAAAATGATTAAACAAAATCAAGTCAAAGGCATTGTCGATTCCTTAAAGAGGCATGAAAAGGAACCTGCTTTAGCACGTAAAATCAACTGTCTGTTGGACTCTATGTTGACAACCACCCTGTACACCCCCCCCCCTCCAGTCTGGGTCAACATGCTCTTTTAAACAAGAGGGTGGAGTCAACTGATATTGAACAATGATTATACATGTACAATGTAGAAGCAAACATGCCATCTTTATTGACATGCAAATCATATTTCTAATCGTAAACTTTACTTTTATTTTAAGTTTAAAATTTTAAAAAAGTAATTCAACAAGCCACAGGTTCTACTCAGTGCGACTTCGAAAATAGTTAAGGAGGGGCATGTCCACATTATAGCAATATGCAATATGTGTGGCAGCTCAATTTAGAATCTGCACCTCACCTCTTTATCTGACTAGTTTAACAGCTAGACACGCAGCAAATAATTACATGTATAAATGCACAATACATATGCATAGGTAAGTTTTAACAAAATTAACATAGCCTTCCAAACAAGTCTCACTGTAAGCGGAGTGGAAAGCCTAGATTTATGATAGAAATTTGTGTTCAAATTAGCTTTCAGAAATTATAATTATTTCTCAGCAAAGAATACAAAGATTCACTGTTATTGTAAAGGTTTTCAATACCATGGGAACAAGGTGCCGAGAATAAGTGTTACTCTGTGTAACTAAATTGTGAGAGACACTATGGCCTCATGATTAGTGCACTGGACTGTAAATCAAGCAGTCCAAGTTCAAGCACTGGCTTGTGTCACTGTGTTGTGTCCTTACACTCTTACAGTTCCTCTCTCCACCAGCAGTATAAATGAGTAGCAATGAATTGTTAAGGCAGCTAGAGACAACACTGGGGGAGTAACCTGCGATGGACTAACCAAGCTGGAGTAGTAATGCTCCTAGCCTCTTTATGCCACAGAAACCTGTCTAAGCACAGAGAGCTATTGTTCATGTGTATGACCCAGTTGGGCTTGATACACTTTACTTTGCCAAATACTTAATATGTAAATGAATTCATTACATAAAGTGTTATAATAAGCAAGAACATGATTGTACAATGCATGTACACTTGAAACTCTATACTGCTGGAAAAATTTTTTTTCCTAAAATTTTTCCAAACCCATAATGCTCAGACATAAATCTATGTAAAGCTCAACTCAAACATGAAACAAATAAGTAGTTCGCATGTCACAAAACTTTTGATTAGCGACAAGCCTACCAGCAAAAACTAAACATTCACACCAGAAACAAATGGTTCTGACTACTGTAGCTTCCTTAAAATGACTATTATTCATATCTTATCTTAACTAGAAGCAATCATCTACAAAATGTCACCACCTTCAAAAGATCAAGATCACTGTTTCCTTTTATTTGCCAAAAAAAATGTACAAAAACAGTCTTAAAAAAGGATCATATAGAAGCAAGTCAATCTTCACATTTGGCTACAGACTATACATGCATATTCTTGATTTCCAAAGAAAACTCTTTGAATTCAAATTTCAATCTCTGCATGTATAAAATGTTTGGACATTGCCTTAACAATTTTACATAAAAACAATATAGCACTGACATATTTACGTTGCCCACAGAAGCATGGATGTTTTTCATTGGCTTAAATGAGAACCACCTGCGGTATAACTGAGGGCTAGGGATATGACTGACAGGGCAAATATGCAGGTGCTCTATGATTTATAAGTTTATCTAATAACCAAGCACAACCCATGCAATCCTATCCACATATAATACATAAATCATCTGAAAATCAACCCTGACTTCCAAGATGAGCTTACATCCTTTCAATTCAGCTTGGCTCCTAAACGCACAGTTTTACCTTTAGATCCATGTACATTGTGAACTTGAAACCTGGGGATCTTCAAATTACCTAATGTTTAAATTACTAAACAAATGTTCTATATACTGTACATGTAATCATGACTTGTCCATGATTACAGTAAACTGAGATCATGGACATTAGGGTAAAAAATTGTCAGGCTTGACTTAACAGAAAGCATTAAAGAAAATTAAAAACAACAAATCAAGCTGTACAGTGGAAAAAATAATACTTCGAGTGAGAAAATCAGAAATTGATGGTCTTGGTACTAGGACCAACCCCAATGAAACAATCTCGTAGATTAAATTTTTTGTTGACTGGGATTCAACCTTTTTTTTCTAGTAAAAAGGTAGTGGTGAAGAAGAATCTTAAATACAACTGTGATAAAAAATATACAACTGAGAAAAGTATTGAATGTTGAAAGCACAGCATTTACCATGCCCATGTCAATAGTTAAATTTGGGTTTACCTAAAAGTTAAAATCAATTTAACTAACTTGAGATGTGGGCAGTGACTTCTAAAAGTAACTTCTTTTTACGCTGTTTGAATGAACTGCACAAACAACAAACTTTGACTGCCCCCCTGTACCCACATTAAATCCAAGAGAAAAAAAAACTGAAAGAGAAAATATTAAACAACCTCTCTGACTATCATGTTGTACAATACTATAATACATCAATACATTTGAGTGTACTTTAATATTATTTATACAATGTGGGTGGCCCATTTACCAGAATATGTATCATGAAACCCTATATCTAGTTTTTTTACACCATGGGTGACTGTTTAGTAAATGGTATGGTTCTTAACACCAAACTAATACATGCAGAGGTGACAAGAACAGCACACTAATCTTGCAAACCTGGCCTCTCTCACAAAGAATTAATTTAACTCTACAAAGTAACAGTAATAATTTGATGTTTAAATATACAGCTACTGTACTACTGTTGTTCAAGTATCACTAACTGATCGGATAACAAATGCTCACAGTTGTGATCATACTGCAAGAATTTAATAATTTTCAGGGCACATGTGAAACCTGCAACGATTGTACTGTTACAACCTTTAAAATAAAATAAAAGGAATTACATGCACTTCCTATGAAAATAATTCGATCCAAACAATGGCTAAAAATGAAAGGTTATCATTGAATTCTAAGCAACAATTCTTTCATGCCACTGGATTCAGGAAAGGTCAGAGATCACAAGCAACTATTTTATAAACAGTCACCTACCTATGTGATTAACTCCAGGCACGTCTTTAAATAAAGACAAGTTATCAAATCAATATACAACAAAGAACAAAACAGAAATAGCACATTCACTGCACCAACACTTCACGTTTTGTACAAAATGTAATTCCACCAACAGGGTTACAAATACTACTAACTGAAAAATAATGTCATGGAATTTCACAAATTGTGTGCATGAACCCAATTTACATTTTTCTTTTTAAGTATTTGGCATTCATTGAAATTCAATTTAAACCAGGAAGAACTAAAAACTCTTGTCAAGAAAGAAAAACTTGTAAGGAATAACATGTAAGGAATGACAATATCAAAGCTCATTACCTCAGTCTTCAACAACAAAAAATTCCACACACATTTCTTCACAAGAAAACACAAAAACAAGAAATATATGCCACAATAAGAACTAACTTTAACGAATGGTTAAAGTCTGTAGATACTTGTTTTTGTCTGAAAAATAGCTTAACATCATTCCAAGGAAATCCTCCAAATTTCAATTCCTTCTGAAAGAAGTGTAACTAGATTATCAAATATACAGAAAATGCTGAAAAAACTGGTAAGAGCAAATGAGTCTATTAAACAGAAAAAAATAAATTTCTTTCAACACCCTAATTTGAATTATTAAGAATGATTCATCTGCTCTGCTCAATGTAGCAGATAAAAAGATAAGATTTTGAAAATCCCTTCAACTAAAAGCGTATGCAAAGACTTCATTTCAAAGTGATACCCACATCAAAATATTATTAAACTACAACCCATACAGAACCACACCGAGTGCATAATATTTTTATGTATTATTGCAGCACTAGATTTCCCTGCTTGTCTCAAAACTAAGGAATTACCAGTTCAGTTTATTTAAAGTCAAATGAAATAGTTGTCACGTCATGATTACTAAGCATTTGGCACAAACGTATATGAGAATCGTGCAAGAATTGCGACTTCCCGGTTTTCTGATGACGTGACGGACGATTTGCCAACCCAGGTCTGTATTTCCCATGCACTAATCACCTCTTTATCTAATAAACAATATGTAAACTTAATTCTTATTTCTTTTTTTTTGGCTGAGAAAAAAGGTACTCGAGATTGCTCCTGCATTTGGGGTCTTTAAATTTTAGCTTCTAGTATTCGAAATTCGTATTCCTGTTTCTATTTCTGACAAATTTGATTAGATCGACTAAACTGTAATACATACCATGGGGACTTCTAGAATTTCAGCCACTTGCTAGCTATGAAGGGTATTTTCAGAATTTGTACGGACTGTTCAAACATTCAATTCCTGCAAGCAACAATGACCACGTATTGTTTTCCTTTCAAACTCACTTGTTCTCTTAACTCGCGCAGAACGTTCCAACGACTGATCTTCGATCGAAGACTTAGTCTAATCCAAAGGGGGAGAATATCGGCTTAGTACAAACAATAGCAAGTTCCCAGAAATTCAAAACCTGTACAGCAAAACGGATCAAACTACACGAGACGAGAGAAACTGCATTCTGGATGACCTTATATACGAGATAAAACAAATACTTCACCACTTGCGACTGGAACACTTACGCCAAAATGCAAATCACGAAAAAAGTAAGCGTGTAATGCAAATTAAACTCCATTCTAGGGCTTCGTTTTCGCTCCGTTTTTCCTTTTTCACATCCACTAATTTTTGAATTTTTCAGCTTGGCAATCGAGAAGTCGACCACAATGAAGTCGCTGAACATGATCAGCAAATTAGCATGAAAAAGCCGATACTAAAATCATTTCTCGATGGAGCAAAGGAAAGTCTCGATATTTGCATAAGAAGCGGTTGATCAGTAAAAACCCTGGGCAAAACTAGAAACAAAATTCAGCCTATTTTCGGTGGAATAAACAACGAGAAACCACAAAATTCTTTAAATTATTTAACTACAACCTTCTCAATGGTACATTTACGGTTCTTTACAATCCATTTCTGCAGAAGACACACAATGGTTTATTTTAATATGAACTACTCTGTATTCTGTGGATCATAGCGAAAATTGCAAACCATGAATCTATGATCACAATATTAAACTTCAATCACACTGCTTCGGTAATGAAACAGAACTAATCACCCGTGCAAAGAGGGATATATTTGAAAAGTCAATTTAAAACTCAGAACTCGGGGATTCTGTGCAGAATTTCAACGTGAAACTGAAAATTCTCGCCAAAATACATATACGCGAGAACTGTTTACAACTATCTTCTGACCTAACACAAAGGCAAATTGAAATCCAGTGTATGCCATCTTACACGGGCTTAAAGGCACATCTGAAACCCAATCCCGACCAATAAGCTCTCGAAATCTTACGCATAGCGTCGATGGAAAGAATAGCAAGCTCCAAAACGGCAAAATATTCGGCAGTTTGGATTTGTTCTCTACCGGTGGACAACGAGAGCTAAATGGACATTTATCAACTTCGATTCTTTTCTTTAAATACAAGACACCGCTATGTTTATATGTCTTACTAACGGTATACACGGGTCAGAAACCTCTCACAATGCTACAATAAAACCCGCCATCAGTACTTCTTGAGTTAATTTACAAAATAACTACAAAGAGGCAAGTTTGGAGTTCAAAGCTCCGCCGCCTGGCCGGGCTAAGCGGCGCTACTCGACTTTCGCCGCAACAGTATACCACTGGGTCTAACTCCCTGTAATTCAAAGCGCCAAAATCTTTCGAAACTAGCTCTACACAATAAATTATTCACCTTAATTCTCTGATAAGTTATACATCATCAGACACAAAACAAGAAGGGCGAAAACTTACTTTAACAACCATCACGTTGTAGCTGAAAAAGTCTCAATCCAATTTTCGAGCAAAATCCTTTCGAAAGCAAAGTTCCTATTTCGCAGCAGAATTCCTTTTCCCTCACATCATTGTCGCCAAAAGAGGCTCCTGTTATTATCCTTTTTCTCCTGAATCGCAAGCTGTCTCGTAATTATCGAAATCTACGCTTGAAACCTTGAAATTGTATGATATACAGCGTCGAAGAGCTTCGCCCGGTCAGGCTTTCCCAGACAAAAAAGCCAAGTTTCATTGTAAACGACACACATGCAATCCAATTGATTGGATGTCAGCTATCCACCAATCAAACGCGTCCCGAAATGTACCGCATTGTCAATCACCCGCCAACACAAAAATCACCCGCGCTTTAGAATTTCCGGTCAAATCACCTAAAACACTCATAAGACACCGCGAAAATTGTAGTGACAAGCACCGACTCGCTCCGTGCTTAAGTGAACGAAGACTCTGGAGGTAAAATTTCCCGGAATTCTGGGCTGCCGTTGGAGTGAATTTTAAGCAGCGCATCGCAAAAATAGGACAAGTGGTGACAAGTTGACGTTGTTTTGTCATTATTTTTATTGGCCACACGTGACGTGGTCCTTATTGGACAAGATGTATGCAGATTGATCAACAATGGTGAACAAGGGGGTCATTGAGACGAACAAAGGTTGAAAAACGAATCAACCAATCGAAAGATACGCCGGGGGCTTATAATCTACGGTGGCACACGCGTGATGCAAATTTTGATTTTCTTGTTTTGCGTGACAGTAAAGTACATCACACGCAAGATGTCCCTCGAACTTGTGATGTTTCGCAATGATCATTTTAACAGGTTTCGTCAACTGATACATAATTTCTGAATTTCAAACATGAATCAGCTTAAAAATGAAAACTAATCGGTTTTAATAGTCCCCTTTTAGCTTTACCGCGATCAAACAAAATGGAATATTAGGGATGAATTAAAGCGAACAAAAAACTCAATCTCATCATGACTCACGCACCGAAAGAGGCGATGGAAATCAACATAGTTTAAAAAATAGACATGATCACGCAACGCGAGTGTATTGAAACATCGTGGGAATGGAATCCTTCACACCTTTTCAGCGCAACCCACAAGACAGGATGTTACGCGCACGTTCGTAAAAATACTTCAAACAAGCAATACAATCTGATTCTACGTGACCACGTTCCAAAGGTCCTTTACACACAGTAGTAGTAAAAAACCGTGGTTCTTTCTACAATATACTTACGTTAAAGAGGTACAAAATGCTCTATATGAAGTGAAGGACACCTTTTTTACTCATAACAGGAGGGTGCGGTAAATAAGATGCTGATGAGTGTCAAAAATCATGTATGGTCGTGCAATGACTCACGATGAGAAAATCAAACTGAAAAGTTAACATCGGCAGTTTTGATCTCATTCTAATCCCCTGGTGTTATTTTCTTTTTCTATTCTTCTTGATTTGGGATCTCTGGTCGAAATACGGAAAAAATATTTTCTTCTTGCGGCGAGAACGCAAACAGATAAACAAACAAAACGTTCACAACTGGTTTATTTCTCGGCTGTGGTTCTACACCGTAAACTTTGCCCAAAAGTCACAGAAGAATTTTTAAACCGTTTAAATTTTCAAGCAAGCCACGATATATTGAGGTACTTTTTGCGATTAACTTTAATTACGTTCTCAGTAAACTAAAAAAATATTAGAGCGAGTTTATTAAGATAAAAACCAATAGAGACATAGACAAGGCTGGATAAAGTTCGAACAATGGTCGACGCTCTTGATAAAATTGGACTTTAACGTTCTGACATGCTCTAATACTGAATGAGGGTAATCATGCTCCAGTCATGCGAAGAATGCATGACCATGCCAATGTTGTACACTCGTTGGGAATTACCTTCCCGCCCTTTTGGTGAACTGGACAGATCGCCTCGAGAGCTAAGACTAGTTAAACAGCCAAAATTATCGTACAGTGATCAGAAAATAAAATCTACGTCAATTATACGAGTTGCGTCGGCATTCAAATTTCAAAATAATGGAAGCTAATTCAACTGAAAAGTTTGCTTTAACTAAACATCCTCCTCTTCGCATTAGATTGATTGGGGCAATTCATTTCCCTCTCGAGTAGGTTTTCGTCCTAAACGGTTATTTCTCAGCGCGCAAGGGTCCATATGGAATTTATCGACCAGTCTACAAATCCTCAAAATAGCGTTTTCAAGTCCTTCGGTCATATCATGGTAACTGAGCCTTTCGTTCTGTTTCAAGAAAGGTTTAGTGTAAAAAAAACACACACAAACAAAACAAGAGAAGACGAGAGCTCCGTCAAAATGCTAGAATAAAAAAATCAGTCGGCTTTTATGAATTGTTCACAATGAGGAAACGATGGAATTGCATCTTGCAAGGAAACGATTTTGGAACGCACGAACGTCTGTTTTTCTGAAGAAGGGAAAAGCTTGTAAGAGACGAGATAATGAAAAAAGTAATGTTCAAAATAGAAGGTTGTAACATCGAAAAACGTCATAAACAATTCAGTTTCAGCAAACGAGGAACTAGTACCTTCCTGATCAAAGATTTTCAGTGGAGGGAAATGAAACCCTAGGAAAAGTCAACACACTTCGCTATAATGACACCGATAAAAAGAAAAAAACAAAATAGTTACAAGTCGGAAAATTTCGATCGAAGTCTTTAAAGCAATAGATTTTTTGATGAAGACATTTTATACAAATTAAGGTTTAAAAAGCTTAATTCAATTTGTTCATTGGATACATAATGTTAGGAGCACTTTCTGCGGGTTCCTAACTATACGGAACATCGATGTTTAAGTTATACACCAAAAGAATATATATCTATATAACCATAAAGAAAAACAAAACTGTAACGTTATTGTAACAAAAAATTCACCTTCGCACCTAAGACAAAAACAAAAGCGGATAGTAAGTCAAATCTCTAAGAAGATCCATCCGGCAAAACCAGTATTATCGCTGAGTCATCAACGGAATTCAAAACTAAGTTTCATAAAAATTGAAATATTTAAAAAAGACTGCGACTTATGCTGCTCTATCATTTATAGAGGTTTACGCGCATTCAACACAAGTGATTCTACAGCATTATGCTTAACGGTAAGACAATGCCTCGGTACCTTCGAGTTTAATGTTAATCAAGGAACTGAATCAACACAAACGATGCAGTGGAACATGCAGTACTCAGTTTATACACTGGGTGACTAATAGAACATGCGTTGATTGTCTTAAAAGTCTTAGATAGTATATAAAGACCACCGAGATAGTATAAGATTTCGACTAGCCCACCCTGCTCACGAGGTTTGGAGCTAATACTCTGCCTAACGTACCGGTTCGTCAGGGGTAAGTTTGGTAACAAGCAACTCGTCAACTGACCAAATCTAATTTCCCGCTAACAAGAAAGACAAACTCAAACATTCAGTGGTGTTCTTGAATTCTAATGGATTGCAAATCGCGTAGCCCTTCGGTCATCTCTTTTCTCTTTTACTATCATTCAGAATCTTCTTGACAGCCAAGAAAAAGACTTGTAACAGGCCTGAAAAAGACAACGGTAAACTCGATGTGCAAACGTTGCGAGGGATTTGGCCTTTTGACGCGAAAAGCAAAATAGTGCACACAAAACATACAATATCAGGCGAAAGTTAATTGCGAGAAATTTCGTTTGCCGACGAACTTTACTGCTGTCGAACGTTGAATAACTGACTGAGACTAGAATACCGCGCTCGGGATTTAACCGTATTCACTTTGATTTTTTTTCTCCCTTTTTTCGGATAAATAAAAATGAACCGATTTTCTAGAGAATCTCCTCCGCTGTCCAAAGTCTATTGACTAACACTACCTGAGGTCCGCGACGAGTCAATAAAGATTATTTCTATACCCGGACTCGCAAATAAGTCGAATATTTAAATTGTCATTCGGTTCCTTGTGGCGGGAAACAAATGGTCATTTTTCAAGTGATTCAGCTGAAGTTCTTTCGCTTACCTGTACTGGTGATTCCAGTGGTTTCTAAGTCTATGTATTCAAGCTCCATCCGCGAGAAAATTCACTGGCCTACCTACAAACAAAGTAAATTTGAAAATTTATCTTTAATGTTAATTAATTCAAAAATAGATTAGGTTGTCAGGCAGCGCATAAAATTTTCATGCATACATGTCATCAACTTAGCTCTGGAAGGCAGCTGAAATTTTCCTTTTCGTTTCAGTTTTTTTCCGTGAGGTAAGATTTTCTGCACGCGTAGAATAAACGATATTTTTTAAGCTGTCTGGTTTCTAAATGTAAAAATGTATTAGTCGTTTTTGATTAACAAAATATGATTGATATAGAACCTTTCGTTATGACGTGGAGGTTATATATTATGCGTAACCAGTGGAGAGATTCAAACGCGCACTTCTAGTTTTTCAGCCCACCGTAGAAAAATAACCACTGCTTGAAATCCTTATTCACAACTGTTAAATTTGTAAGGTTAAATGAGCAAACGAAAAAAACTTTTCGAAATGATTGAGTTAGTAACCAAATTAGTGAGATTTTGCCACAACTGCTCGTTTGAAACTACAGTAAAACTAGAAATTTTACATTGGAGGATTTCTTGTGTCACTTACTTGTGTAAACACAAGGTCTCAGAGCGGGCTTTGCTAGTTTAAGGGGGCACTCTCGACGTAATCTAATATAGCAACCAGCAGTTTTTTTGTGTGTGTTAAGAAAAATAGGTCTCATTCAGTCAGTGAGCTTAACAATAACTGAGAAATCAACGCATAACCTTGTAAGCCTTGTCCAGTTGAGATTTGAGGCCGAGCGCCAAAACATACTATATTTCCGTGCGATAACTGTAAAAACACTGGCAGAATAAAGTTATTGTTCTTTTAGCAGTGGTTCTAAATGCAAACAAAGAAGTCAGCTGTTCATAGCGGTAATTGAAAAACAACCCTGGAAGAATATGCAGTTTGATCTTCACTTTCATCCTCACTGAAATTGTGCAGAATTTCTCCGATAGCATAAATTTAGGCTTCGCATCGAAAAGCACAACCATACGCCCTTTTCGGAGTACTTTCGCAGGTATTTTGAGAAAGCGTATACGCGTCATAAAAGCAAGCACACCCGAGAAGAACAAAAGATGAAAACAAAAATTCTTCCAGGACTTCGCCTCTGAAATTCTTTAGCTAATTGTTTAAGCAATACAAACAAAGTTTCACACCAAAAACATCTGCAGAATCTCGCAATATTCATTCACCGCGAATATTCTAACGTATCGAGTCTTCCCGAGTCTACTCTGTCTAAAAAACTGCTCAGCTGATGTCCAATTTACGCTAAATTTGTTTGTTCCAAACACATAAACAATAATTTTTTCCCGGGTAGACTGGAAGAAAAGAAAAAAATATTTATTAAGATAATGAATGGTACACTTATTTCAAGTCAAAAGAAATGAATTCATTTTGCAAGCAGTTTCTTTCAATGTATGCGGATAATCCCTAATCATTCATCTTTGTGAAGTAGGCTGGCTTTATGCTACCAACGGCCAGTAGAAAACGAGTTTTCATCTAAACGCGTGCTTGATTGACATTGTAACCGTCAGTGTTTTGATTAGTTCTAAAGCTGAAATTGAGAATAATTCTTTTTTCTTTTGGCAAGTGTCCTTTATGTAGCTTTGGCTTCCTGTTGTATAGATACGGACGTACTGTATTTTGATTTTAATTTCTTTTAAAAAATAAAACTTTCCGGCTACAAACAATAAAAAAATCTTTTCGACATCTGATAAAAACTTCGGGAGCGGCTGGAAATATTGCTATTGCAAATAATATTCGTTGCCAAATTGTTGTTTTTCTAAACACAGTCACAATTTGTGCACAAGTCGTACTGCTGTTCTCTTTCGTATTAATTTTCAGTTTACCTAGGAATATTATTTTAAATGTGGTTCACAGTCAAAGGGAGTTGTTATCACAATTAATACAACCAATTTACTTTTTGTGAAATCTCTTCGCAATAAATCGCCAAGCGACTGACAAGACTCATGTAAGATTCAGGCTGAAAAGAATGCACGATATCATAGTTACAAAGGTGGATGTAAAAGCCACGTACATATTATACCTTTTTTCAACAATAAGTACAGTATACATAACAGCTACAAATGAATAAAAGAAGTTATTCTTCTGCCAAGACCACGTATCTTGGCAACTGCGCGATCATCATCGGGTCGATCATGAATTTCGAGTTGGCTGGCTTCATGTCGCTAGCCGTTTGATCTCGATTCAAAACATTGTTGACATTACTCGGAAGACATAATTTCAGAATTAGCAAGGCTATCATCACAAATAAAAATAACAAACTTGTTGTTTGGTGGACGTGATCACCGGCTTGGAAGTGGTGTGATTATCAGCTCTGGAAAACACACCAAAACGCTTCCTGAGTACGCGAGAGCATTAATCCGCCGTATTTCACAATTTTCAATGTCGAATAAGCGTGATCTAGTCTATGGATTCGCGTGGCCGCTGTCAGACGGTTTAAGATTGTCCGTGTTGTGGTGACGAACTTCAGTATCATTTAAAAAGAAAGCGAATCTAACTTTGCATCGTTCAATTCAAGTTGAGCCACCCCCTTTATTTACATAAGAAGTGGACAGTCGCTACAAGCAGCGAATGGTAGCCCATCTTACGCGCCTGATAATGTTTTATGCATTTGAAAAGGGGTCGTTTTTTCTTTTCAGAAAATAAAGTGGGCGGGTTTTATACCTTTCTTGTTTGATGCAATTGACACGCAGATTGTTCGGCCTCTGGTTATATACAAAACGTGAGTGAGAGAGAATAGGGACGCTATTATTTTTTTCGTTTAAGAAGAGTTCATTGACATAAAATATACACATTAAATATACATATACATATAAATAAATATCGTCTTTCATAAAAGGCAAAAGAAGTTATATTCAGTAATATAAATCGAAAAACGAATTTATTCAGGCAATAATTGTCAGACCAAATGGACGCTTAGTCAATATAGTTGCTAATCAGAATATCTGAGATAGGACCACGTTACAATTTCTGAATAATATGTAATAAAGGCCGCGACTGAAGCACTACAATTACAAGGCCCATTTTATGTTGCGATATAAGGTCATAAAATGCAAACGTCTTCCCCAGATTACATGTAAGTTTGATTTAAGTTAGGAAACGTTGAGAACTAAAGAATAATAAATCCCACGAGTTGAATCAGTATAATGGCTATCCGAAACGATCTTGTTCTTTAGGCAGTACCTGTTATCCTCGGCCGCTCAAACCTTCGGGCCCGAGTTTTCTTGCTCAAGGAAAATGGTTGAATCGGTTTTCTGTATTACTCGTAAAATTGCTCAAAGAAAAGATATGCTAGTTCAGCCGTCACTAATGCGTGGGAAAATGTTCTTTTTCACTTCTTAAACGATATATTATTCTTTTGCCGTTTTGAACAAAAAGCGAAACGATGGCTTATTTGCTCTTTGGATCATTGTAAAATACGCTTTGTGCGTGTTTCGTTAAATATTGCTGAACTCTTCAACTGGTTTATAGAAATAGTGCATAAGAACAAATGTGTTTCCACCAATCACGACGGATTCTTGATTTTCCGTATTTTTTTCTGCGTTTATCTATTGGCCAATCTTTTCTCGTCCTCGCCGCTAAGTGGAATTGGAAATCATGATAGTAAGTCATACTAAGAACTGATGCAGTTTTCTATTTCTTTGCGGCTTTGTCACTTTCAAATGGAGTAAGAAGGAAATCAGAGAGAGCGGTGGTCAATTTAAACTAAACATAATCCTGCAAATTATCATTAAGTTTATGATTCAATTTTTCACTACTTTGAAGATAAAGAGAACGACAAATAAAAAGAAATCCTGTTCACTTTAATCTAAGAAAAAATGGAGTGATGTGAGAAGCAGACCGTTTTGTAACATTTAAAACAGGTCTTAAAAGAATTGTTTCATGATAAGCCTGCGTAGATAATGGGCTCCTGGCCTGCGTGGGATAATTGTTCAATCGACTGAGGCCGGAATGGGTACATTTCATTGTAATCTAAATGAGGTGATGGTACAGAAAAGCAGTACCTCTTTCTGGCACGGTGTTCACTATTTTAATAGAGTGAAACGTGAAGAAAGCAAGCGACACAGCGTTTTCATTCGAAATATTCTTCGCTTGATCTGCTTTAAAGTCGTCTATAATCTAGACAACTGTGATAAATGAAAAAGGTTTAATGGAAGAATCCAAACGTAACGGCATTCCTTAACATACACGCCTTTTGTCAGTAAAATTAAGCAAGAGCTAACTTATTCACGCCGGGCGCTGCCATCATCATCAAGTTCGCCGAAGTATGAAAAAGACCCAAATGCGAAAGTAACAAACTTTACCGAAATGCTAAGCTTAATTTTACGCCACAAATCTCGTTCACTCAGTTCCATAAGAAATTGTCGGTGTTTGAATTCAGTTCTCATGGTCTTAAGGGCTTAATTTTGCTGCTTTTTCTTCTTCGTTCAATCGCTTCTGTCGCATGTGTTATACAAGTGTATTAAATTAAATGTTTCGTGCTAAGCTCCATACGTAGTTGACATTCTGTGGCGCCTTGTAGTTTCCATAAATTCTTGTACAATTTCGAGGAACAAAACTCAGCAAATTTGCTGTTTTCAACCAGTGTTTTTCGACGGAACTTTTTCAGACCGCTGGAAAGTCACCCTTATCCCACTCGTTTCCAGCCGAGGTAACACTGCTCGCTGTGCATGTCATACGGGGCATATTGCACTGCCCCACATTAGGGCCAAGTTGTTCGATAATCACGATAAAGCTAGCTCGGGATTACGGAGAATTTTGTTTTACGTATATGCTGTTCGCCCTTCAGTTTTGAGCTTAAGTAAGCTCAAACAACACAACTGAAATATAAAGCAGCTTAATAATTTAAAATTACACTTCGCCGGGTTAACTTATAATCTTAGGTAAGCGTTAAACCTTACCATTAACCGCCTTTCGAGCAGCCCTGCCCAGATTTTATAATTCATGAAGATATTTGTACACATGTATTGCAAATTCCACCAAAACTCGGGCAAGTTTCAACCGAAGGCTTCTCTATCACACTGTAACATGTGAGTTAAAATGAAGTGGTTTATGGTATACATTAAGAAATATGTAACGTTGTGTAATTTGTCTGTCAGATTAACATCAGAATATTGCTTGTAACATTTCTTCCAACTGTACATCTCATCACTGCAGATATATAAGAGGAGGGCGTGTGGGTGAGACCAAATCGTAACTAAACGGCCCTACACTATTGAGATGGAAATTTTTGAACCTTTCCACAAATAAGTACCTCAGTCAATTTTAGAATACTTCATTTCCGTAAGCGCTGTAAAGGAGTTTTTTTTTATTCCTTGAACCTTCAGAAAGTCGAATATAAACCACAGTAAAATCACCATTCACGGTTTAAGAGAGACTTAAAGTTGTTACCGCGGCAACATCAGAAAAAAACGCTGTTTTGAAATAAATCTATTTTTTAATGCATAGCCTCTGATTGCTTTGATTTTAATAAAATTAATTTTAAAGAAATGACATGAATTTTCGTGGCACTCCTGTATTTTTTTTAACGTCATTGACAAGGTGGTGTTATTGTCAAACCTTCTGTAAAGTTATTGAATACAGCATGGCTGAGAGTCCCGTGAGAGAAGACCAATCTTGAGGGTCTTTGCAACCAAACTAGCAAACTGATTCTTCGTGTTGTTTAGTAATGCGAGCTTTTTAGAAAAGTTGGCGATAAATTTCTCTTGAAATTTATGTAGTTTGTTTGACATTAACTAAGAAACCAGAAAAGTCGCTTATAAATATGCGAAACAGGAAATAGCCCATTGTTCACATTGACTGATGCGTCAACCTGACTTTACCGTACAAATTCGCATTTAAATTAACGTATTTCGTTATTAAAATGCACTTCACCGAAGAAACGGATTTTGAATGAAAGCCGGAGTGGCCTTAAGATGGGGGCGATTTTCAAACACTGACGAGAGTTCCGACAGCGGCGTTATTCTGACATGATTCAGTGTGGCGCTAGTCTTAAAGATTTGGTACAAGTTGAGTTATATGTATGCGAAGACTATCAATACACACTTAAATCTCTCTACTTAGGCCTTTGAGGCAAAACATGACAACATGGATTCGACCAGAGAGTCAAAACACACAATCTCTTAAAGATCTAACTGACTATGTTAGTGCACTACAACAATATTACGAGAACGTAAACAATTTTCCAGCGTGGAGGACTTCATAATGATCGTCAACTCGATTCACTTCATTGACAAAGCTGCGTATTTAGGTTAAGATTACCTGTCGTGTGCTTAGCAAGCATTTGAAAGGCTTCAGCGGCGACTACGATCGTATTAATCTTGTAATAACCACATAAAATCAAAGTTCTCCTCCCCTTAGGTGGATACTAAACATTTGATTTCTCTGCTAATACACAAGGCATACCTTTTGTTTGGAGCCACCATTCACAAATGTCTCCGCTGGAGCCAATGAACAAAGGCCCTAATCAAATAGCCTTTCAAGGTTTTTCAAAAGCCAAAAGAATCAACGCTTGGCCGATATTGTAATAGTGGTTGCAATAGTGCAATCTTCGTCCTAATGCTAATGAACTGAAATTTGGCTCGATCAGAGTGCTCAAACGGCTTTTCTTGTTGCTAACACGACGATGTGTACACAATTTTCCTATCCTGTTGTATCCTATCGTGAAGTACAGTAAGACTTCCACGACATAACTGAAATTAACTCTTGTGAATTTCAATTTTCATGTGCACAAAGAGGTTAATTACAAAGCACTTATACAATTACTTGAATTCTTTCCACCTTGTTAAGTTTTTGACTTCGCAGTACATGTATTGTGCACCTTTAAGGGCTTTAATTCTAGCTCGCTTGATCACTTGCTAGCTAAAAAAAACGTTCTACAACTCAGAGGAACAGCAGATGTCTAAGACTGGATCTTTCAACAAACAAGTCTGGCCAAAAACAACGTGGTTTCAAATATTGATTTTGCGGGCAATTTTTCGAGGTTCTTTTTGTTTTCACGCACAACTCGTAGGTGGCAACTTTTCAAAAACTATACTGGCAGATTTGACAGGAAAAGCATAACATGCAGGTTTATGCGAGAAATTTTCCGTACAAGCCGGCTCTGATCAACATATCGATACAATTTCATGGCTTTGGCTAGCTGTTGCCACATCTCAACACTGAAATACTAAAGAACTAACTCGCCCACACTCGACAACAACAGCAATAAAACACAATAACAAACAAGGTGAAAATAATTCATTTCGTCAAAAACCACTAATACTGATCATGTACAGTACTAGTAAACCTAGTATATAAACTTATAAATCAAATTTCAATATTTAGAGAGGAAGCCACATCAGCCTTAGCTGGTTTTCATCCTCTATCCTGGTCGATTTGGAATTTGTAAATGTTGCTTTTTCAACACCCGGTGAGAACCCAAGTTGAGAACCAGCAAGAAAATCAACCCCGGCCACAAATGAGTTGTTACGGTTTCGTAAAATTGCTTTCTGCTTTTTTGCAATGCCAGCAGTGTAAAAATCAGGGAAAAGGCCAATACCATACACGCCGCTATTAAGAGCAAACGTCATTTTTAACCTGCCCAATGCGTCCTTGAACAAATACCCGGAAAGAGAAAAGAAGTTACACCGCCCCTTTATGCGCTGTTCGCGTCACCAAATTGTGATTGGCAGTTTTCAACTAATCAGGACCCACCTACTCGTCTATATTTAGAAACTAAGGTATGTAGCGATTCGTAAAAGCATAACCAACACGATCAGTATAAATCGCTGACGTCTTTTGTAGTATGGAGAAAGATAATACCTGGAATCGAAATATTCAATCCACTAGACCAGCGCGCAAATCAAATGTGTTTTTAAAGCGTAATCTACTCGATTGCAACTGTCTCTTTCAAGTTTACTGCGTTTTTTACCTGGTCTTACCTTCCTCGAATAATACATGTATAAGTTAACTTGCAATCACAAAATCCGGCCTTTTGTTATTGGCGGTGAGAACAAACTTTTAGCTGGGCTACGCACGTTGAAAGCAGCGGTTTGTGTTAGGTAATGATCAGTTGCAAACAATCTAGGCTCTTGTCAGATAAGCACACAGTTTGTGTAGTAGACGTGTCGAGGTAATGAGAACACCAAAATTCTCCGCAAAATATGTTTCAAACTACTTAGAGACGAGTAGCATGTTACAACAGACAAGAAGAGAACCGTGTTGTTTTTTATGCCAGCGCAATATGTCTCATTGTTTTTTTTTTTCATTTTGCCTCACTTCAACTGGCCGGCTAAGTTTCTAGATTAGCTCTCAGAGACAGTTTTCATCAAAAATTACATCGACACTTTTCTAGCAGAGAGGAAGTTTAAGGCGGAGGACACAAGTGTTTACTTGTTGTGCGGATAGTAAATGTAGAGTTTACTTAACACTTCCACGTAGATTAATCTGCCTTGACCGCTAGAAGCCTGCAACTGTTTGAGCTTGTAATGTACACCTTTCTCTTAACAACCTTAAAAACAGTTAGAAGTGGTCAGAAATCATAAACATGAAAAACAGCTGTGGGTCTCCTTTCCTTATAAAGATCCTTAGATAGAGCTGAGTCAAATCTAAGAGGTAATATTCAATAGTGTGTTTTCCTGCCGAGAAATTCTATTCCTAATCTACCGGTGGTCATTCCGGTAAATTGGTGAAGAGTTTAAAGTAAGAATTAGTATATGCCGATTAACTGACAAAAGTGTGACTAACTCAGTCTCGCCAGCTTCAACGTATAAGCGCCTTAATTCCAAGGGTGAATGTTGAAGATTGTTAAAAATAATATTAATACAACAGAAAGTCTTTTTTTCGAGAAGACACAAAGTGCAGTAGGGTCAAGGCGAACTTCCGTTTTAACCGAGATATTGGTAGTTGCCATGGAGATCTGACGATATGACGTCAAAGATCACATGCGAAACAGGTTATTTGTATTGTTAGAAAGCTTTCTTGGCATTTCCTTTCAGGAAGTTCTCAGGAAGTAGACGAAATTTGCAATAAAACAGAGTGGTCTGGTTAAATTGAAACATGCAATAGACAAAACTGAATGTTTAAGCCTGCTAATTGTTTGCGACTGAAATTTCATCATGTCATCAACTTTGCTTTTGTTCCCAAGTTGGCGTTGTGTAAGATCTGGCGAAAAAAAAGTGCAAAGCGAATGGTTGGGAGATTTGGCGAATTCAAACCTTAATGCTCGTTGTGATGGACAAACTGAAAGCTCATTTCCGGTGGAATTCGACGAAGCAAGATGTGTACAGATTGAGACATAACTAACAACGAAGGATTCATTCGTTTGAAAGGAAATAAAACCAACAGTCTTCTTAGCTTAAGGCAACGTTTTAGGTGCAAAAATATTAGCAGAAGATTTTTTCTATCTAGAAAGAAACAGAGTACTTTTGATCTTTACTTTATCCACATTAAAACCTGTCATACTCTTGGATAATAATTTTCTCCTTCTTACGTTTCCAATTTGCCGATAAACCAATTTTTCACCGGCGCTCGAAACCATGCGCTCTCCATGTCAGGGATGGCTAATTCTGCTTGTAATGTGCAAATAAAACACGGCTTAAGTCCGTGTAGATGACTTTTTAGAGCGTCGTTGCTCGCCCTAATTAATTGATAGCTTACTTCTTTAATCTTAAATGCAAACAAGACCATTTACTGCCATTTATAAAGATCTCAACAATGAAAAATTGCAACTTGTTATTCAAGCTTTTAATCGTGCTGAATAGTTTGAGATCGTACGTTGTGTTAAAAAAAGCGCGAGCCGACTGAAGGGTTATTTTTACTTTGCCAAGGGTGCTGCGAGATGTATTTTGACGCAAAACGAAGCCACTTGTGAGCAAATAGCTCGGTGACCCATTAAGGCGGGAATATTTTACCGAGGACCGCCTGCTCACTAGCGTGAAATAAACACGATATACCACATGGTCAAAACATTCCACGACTGGCGTGTTTCTACATGAACTCAAACTGATATCGAGGGATGCGGTAAAATTTGTAGATTTGGCGAGTTCATTTATAGCCTTATTAGGCAAGCGTTTGTTTGCCGGAATAGGGGTGTCACCGTGAATGTTACAGAATAGCGAAATATACATCTTACCTATCGTCACTGGATTTTCCCTGACTCTAGGCTAAGGCTCTTCGATAATTGAAGACCACGTGGCCTGTTTGAAACTTCGGATTGAGGTGAATCACATACGCATGGAAGGAGATGTACATGGAACTCAAGGCCTTTAGCGATGAGTGCTCGCCATGGCTCAGCGGCGATGTTTTGACCAACATCAAATGAGTATCGACATCATTTCCTGTTGTGTTGTTCGCGTGACTCCCGGGGGACATGTGAGTCTCAAAACGCCATCAAAAGCCAATGAAATGCGCTAGAACCAAACTTAGGCCGTTCTTGATGTGATTTTGCATTGAACTCGAGAGGGTTTTTATTGTCGTGTGTTGTAATGCGCTATAGGGTTACCGGAATCGACAAGTCAAAAGTACACAGAATATACGTTCTAGATCATTAGGCCCGCTGAACAAACTTTCAAGGAAGCCCAGGCGATTCAAATCTAGAATGCTCTGGCAGATACCAGTACGTGTACTCGAGATAGAGACCACAACGAACAGTTTTAGTTTCCCGAAAATGTGCAGATTGAAACCCAAAAGTCTGTAGCTTTGAGAAAGCATTTTTTTAACAACAAGACAGCAGAAACAGGTGACGGTGACATGACCAGCTGGACTGGACGGTTATCGATCATTCAGCAGTTGGGTCTCTTTTGGCAAAAACAAGATTATTTCAATTTATGGACACCATTCTGCGCCTCTTATTAATCCATGCATGATCCAAATCATTGGCCCAGATTGTCCGCGCTAAATTTCCCGCCGGTTCCCCGGATCATCTCAGCTATCTCCCTTTTGCGACAAAAATGTCAAGAGAAAGACAAACACAGAAATATACTGGTGTAGTGGAGAGGGTAGCTGAAAGGTACGTACCGGATTAAAGCAGTTTCATGACAGGGGGCTGCCTTAAAATACGCGCAGCTGCCACGACCTCGTGATTAGTCGTTTGCGCGATAGAAAATGATTTAAAACTAAATCCGGTGTGAAACTTTGATGGCACCAAAAAAGCTGGCTGGGAGAGAAAAAGCTGAGCTTTCCCTTCCTATTGTCAGTTTTTTCCTTCCCATCATTCCCGCTTGGCCTCCGTACTGGTTTCCAGCTCATCTTAATTTTGCTCCGCGTTCATCTCTCTTTTAACGCCGGAAAAACCTGTGG
>OMLO01000644.1_pt1 | contig 23805 bp, 11 predicted proteins | sample 1674811 | NCBI WGS metagenome assembly OMLO01 (sample SAMN06265003, study PRJEB25207) | coral metagenome | isolation source: Coral host | place: Mexico:La Bocana,Puerto Morelos, Mexico | collected 2008-11-13
ACGGCCGCCTTGCTACACTCTTACTTCTCTTATCAAAATGTTTACAGCTGATGGACCAACCAACCAACCAACCAACCAACCGACCAACCATGTGAGTGAAGTCGGGCTGCCCACAATACTCCTTCATTGAAAATTCAGTCGTAAAAACTATTGGTAACAAATCGATACAAAATGTGATTATCGAAAGCATAATTTCTAGGTTTCCAAAGTCTTACTCGTAATCACCTTGCTGATCCTTTATTGAGCTACAAGCCCCTAATAGTTGTAAATTAACACTAATTCAAGAAAATGCACTGCTTGTCACACTTACCTGGTCGAATCCCGTAAACAAATTCTCTAACTCGGTGGTCAATGTAAACCGGGAGGTCTTTCTATTCCCGTAGCAAACAACCATCAGGAAAGCAATAAACAAGAAGAAAAATCCCATTTCGATGATAGTTCTGAACATTTCTAGCACTTTCTTTTGAAATTCGCGCGCTTTTCTAAGCGCCTCGCCTTGCGGCGGCGCCAGGTAACTGTCCTTCCCGCCACTTCTGGACATAGAGGAGCCAAATACCTCCTCCTGCTCTGGAGGCTTTTTGATGATGAGTGACAGCAAGGACGCAATCACTACCACTTTAATGGGTTGCGTGATCACAACATCTTGAAAGAATGAGACCATGATTGACGTGAGCCAACTGTTCGATGTCTCCGCCCCCCACATTAAGCTGTAGAATACGGTGAAGGCACCAGCCGCTAGGGAAGTGAGTAAACACAGTGTCCAACCTACGTAAACGAAAAAATGAGGAAGACAGCCGGGCACTTTCCTGTCGTTTCTTCGAGCATCTTCCGGAAGTCGATATTTAATGTTCTTAAAGATCATAACAACTAGTACATTAACCGGAATTGCAATAATGCTACTTTGAATTCCAATCTTGATTTGCATCCAACTTAACTTGATTGGCCCGATTTGGAAAGTATCTGTTGGGGCTTTATCGAATTGATAAAACATGGCGTTCGTTACAAGAGTGGCGAACAAAATTGATAAGCAACACGTTAGCCGCTGGCAACGAGTGAATGTATTGTGGGGAGCCCTGGTGAAGACGGACAGCCACAAATGACCATCGCCGAGGCTTCGCGCGGTCCTGGAGTAAAACAGATTTCTAAATCCCGCAAGTTCTCTTTCATCAGCAACTTTCAGTTCGACCTCTATTTGACCAGTTCCTTTTTCCACAGCCAGCCAGCGATTGCCTAGAAAATGCCACTTTTCCCCAGTTTGTTTGTCCACAATTTGTACTTGTTGAAAAAACCAGGCGGGGTTTTTGCCGCTGTTGTCGTGCCAAATCTTGATCTTGACCAGGTTGCCTAGTGATTCTGGCACAGACAGAGTGAAGTTGTTGATACTCCCACGAGCAAAGAATATCTTATTCAATTCCGGATCCGACAGGGGTAACGTGGGGGTGACACCTTGTTCCCCATAGATGATCAAGCCAATATTAGCAGTTGTTCCATACCCCTTCCACATTCCAGTCTGAACGGAGATTTCATACACGTAGCCTCCCTCTGTGTTGTCACTCAAGTACACATTAGCTACCACCTGAAATAAGATATGTATAACATTACCTCTTTATGCTACAAATACACTATCGCCTTTTCGTATTGACTTGGACAACGACAGTTTCGACGACAGTTTCAGTTCCCCTATTGAAACACTGCATCTGCTAAAGGGAACTTCAAATTTATGATTGAAATTTAAGCACCTAACAAGTGTGGGTGAACTTGAAGCCGCGGGTGAACGAAGATGGCCTTAAAAATCAAAATCAAGCAAAACCAAACACTTCGGGATTTTCGGCATCCAATCCCTTCTAAAGTTCCGTCGATAATTTACCCCAATAGGCACTTTACTTCAACCTAAAAGGAGCTAAACAAGCCTACCTTCATTTCGTCTTTTTTGTCTGCTTTCCTAGCAAATACCAGTCCAATAAAGTACAGTCCAAATATGGAACAAACAGTGGCAAGAACCACAAAGTTACCACTCTCTGCCAAATTGCCAAACTCGGCCCAGACCTTGTCAAAGTCAATGGGATTCGGTGCAACGAGCAAATCCCCACCGAAAGCAGAAAGATGAGTGCATAGACAGTGAAGTTTTCCAGCCCCTGTCTTTGGCCCAACCTATAGCAAAACAAGTGATAACTTGTAAAAAAAACGCCGATCTTAGTCTTATATGGTATATACTGTATATATTACGGTGGCTGGCAAATCGATATCAGAATATTGGTATCACACCAATGCCCAATCGTTGGTGAATAAAAAAAACTAAGTTGTGGTTTCCTTCATGGCATGATCGGTTACCAAGACAGTCCCTTAATTTTAGCTTTAAGTGCTTAAAACTCAAAAATGGCTTGAAATTGTAATTAGCACAAACAAGGTGCAAACTTTTGGAAAGTTTAATAAAACATTCAGAACCATCCTCAATTAATTATACGTTAACTTTAAGTTTGGTTGCCAGCCACTATTGTCCACAGATCCAAGTTTGGCTCTCAGCAAAGCGCCCACAAACACTAGCAATGAATATTTTAGCTTAGCTAGCGGGCAAGATGACCCAAATCCTGCGCTATGATTGGCTATGGGATTGGTACTCCACTAAAAGTACTATAAAAGAAATTATGCTTTAAATCATGACTTTGCATCTGCACATTCAACCTCTTGCCTGAAGAAAAATCATGATATCACGTTTAATATACATCTAGTGTTACATACCTTACAACCATAATCCGTCCAAGACTGCTTTGTCTCAGACCAGTACAAGCAACTTGTAGCAGTCACAGACATCGTGTAATTAACGTCCGTGCTTGCGTTATACTTCGGTATTATTATCTTAGGAGTAGGGGGAGGGGTGGTTGGCGGATCCTTGACACCAATACATGAGCGTTTCTGCCGTCCTCCGTGACCCCCACAGCCTCGTCTTACGCGATTTTCTGCTGTTTTAACTTCCTCCTCTAAAGACGAAGATCCTTCGCTTTCAGGTCCGGGAAACCTGATGCCGACATAGTGTATACCGACGTGGCCAGTTTCAGCGCTACTTATGCTGAACATGAACGCTTTGGAGCTGCAATTGAAACTAGTTTCGGTGCGGTTGCAGAACTCGATTTTGGGAATAATAACATTAAAGCTGTGCTCCGTAACTGTCGGTTTCGTTTTATATCTGACGTACACTTCCAGAGACGCTCCCTCTTCCGGCCTCACTTCAACAAACATGGAAGAGCTCTCTGAAGGAATCACCAATTTGTGATAGCGGAGGTTGTTTGATCCGTCGCTAGGTTTGGCAAAGTACACTGTCGCCGTCCCGTTGCCTTTGTCTTCAGTTTCTTGTTTCTGAGGTATAAAGAGTTCCACCGGTTCTGGAAGACCCGAGACTTCTAACGCACTGCCGTCAGCCGCTTTCAAAGAAAAATCGATCACTGATGACTTAATGTTTTTTGAGGTTTCGTCCCAGGTGTAAGGGTTGTCTTTAAATGCGAGCATCTAGAAACAGACGTAACCAACAGAGTAAAGCGTAACTCTAAATAAAAGTTACAAGTATGGAGCCCCGTCATTACAAAGCATTTAATCTTCAAGTGGACGCTTTTTGAAAGTTAACGGTTCTTTATACTAGGCATCTGTCTAGGCATCTGTCCAGTTTAGACTTAAGACTAGTTTATTTTTCGTTAATACTTTTTTCAGTATTAACCATGGACTAGTAGTTATTTCAATGCGAAGCCGTAACACCTCTCATGTTGGACATGAAGCTACCTTAAAAGTGTTTTTGAAAAAATTGAACTATGACAAGCTCCAACCCGTAAGAACAGAGGGAAATAGTAAATCGACGTATTATGAGAGCTTGCTTGCAGCTGAAACGAAAAGATGTTCTTTCAAAAACAACTGGAATCGGTAAACAATGCAAGTCGAGTAGCAAAGTACTTGTACGGGTAACTCCTTACACAGAGTAGGTCTTGAGAAAGAACCAAATACGGTAGGGGTGGCGTATTAACGCCCTAGAATCTCTCAGCTGCGCAAGGGATCTATGATGACGTGGCTGAATAATAGTCACACGTAATTAATCTCTTCGCAGCTTTTACCTGAGAGTCTACCGAGGGAAGATTCCCGACCTTGTCTCCAAACAAAGTGGAGGCCGATGGAAGTGCCACACCACCGTCACCCTCCCCATCGCTGAGCTTTTTGCCTCCAATCTTTGATGGTACCTGCCTGTCCAACATCATGGCCAGGGACTTGGTCTTGAACACACTCGGCTTCTCGCCAACAGCCTTAGTGCCTAACAGGCTCGAACCAACTTTGTCCATTAACTTCAGGGTCTTTTCCGCCGTTTTCTTACTCTGACATTGAAAAATATACCGCAGGCTCATACAGACTGCATGATTTTTGTAGCATTATTTTGTTAATGTTATTATATATCATCATCATCATCAACATCATCATCATCACCAGTTCTTTTTCCGCGCAAGGGAATAGGATGGAATGATTATATCAGACCCTGTTAAAAAAGGGTCTTTATTTCTCGCTTTCTCGAGTTCTTTTTTTTCCTTTCTTTTGTTTTCCCTACTATATTTTCTTGAACTCACTCGAACTCGGTGAACTCGAGTCCTCGACCACCCAGAATGAAACACGACTTCAAGTGGAATGACTTTTTGAGAAACGAAGCGTGATTTCAAGATTCCTGTATATCGGGTTTTTACGTGTTTATGGCCCGAACCGTAATCGAAGAAAGAGGTTAATATCCAGCCATCTTGACCGAAGAAGCTTGGTCAATAAAGTACTTATAATATAGCTAAAAGAACACCATTTTCTTCTAGGAAAAAGCGAGTAATTGCGAGCGGGTAAGATACTCTCAATGCGATAGATCTATTATGCTAACAAATACCTGTCCTTTCTCAGCTTTTTTCTTCTCGTTTTCTGTTTCTTTTTCGGAATCGTCACTCTCATCGGACTCCTCTTCTTCCTCCTCGTCCTGTTGTGCATTAGTAGAAGCAGCACTTATGACGTTCGAGATGCCATGTAGAAGACTGGCGCCGACGTCTTGTAGAACACCCGGATCTGTAGAGCCAGAGCTCAACTGAGAAGAAACGAAGTCTGCTGTGTTCTCTAGAAGGTTTACGGCGTTTTCCTACAAGCAAAACAAAATGAAGACAACATCTCAACAATCACAGCCGACAACCTTGTTAGCTACCAGTAAGTAACGAGTTAATCGTGCAGGATTGTACGTACATTTACCAACCTAATAATTCTAAAAGCTCAACAAGAAAGAACCATATCTGGAGTGACTACATCGTGAGACAAATAATGATACTCTTTAAGAACTAAATTATTGAAAGGCAAATAGTGCAGGCACGATGAATTCTTTTTCTGTCAGTCTTGTAAGTAAATTAAAAGGGGACCTTGCAAAGTGACACGACAGCTATGACAAGCTGACGTGACAGTTTCTAGAGAGATGTGTAAGTGTGCTTGTACAAGCTTCTGACTGGTTGGTAAGGACTGAACCTAAAAGTGAACGAGTAAAGCATTGCGCTTCTGAGAGACAAGGTTGAGTGTAAACCATTTTAAATGATTATTGGTCCAACCTGTGAATTCTGCGATATTTCGTCCTTCTGTTCGGTGGCCAAGGCGACTACCGCTGCCATCTGAGTGACCTGTTCAAGGCTCGTCACTTTAACATTGGACATCTGGTTGATTATAGTGTCTTTCAGCTGTGAACGAAAAAAGGCTTTGTAAGTGAAAATCTAGGTAGAGTTACCCTTCCAAGTTGTTCTTTCGTGGGTCTTGACCACACATCGACCGTGGTACTCAAAGTATCATCTTCCAATCGTTGATCCTGCCGTTGCTTGGAACAATCTCGTCCTGGCACAATAAGGTAATGTGAGGAGCCCATCAATTAAGACCGTGCAACGTCCCATACTAAGCATATCACGGCATATTTACAGACCAGTCAAATTTTAGGCCTCTTTTCCCGCGAAATAGGGTTAGTCCGTGCTTGAGATAGGTCACGCAGGTTCCTGCCGTGGTCTGAATTCGCGGTAAATTCAAACTAAAATAGATCGGTCTGTTACAACGCCGTGACAGGAATATGGGATAGTTGCATGCTCCTAGAGATGGGCTCCTGGTCACGTGGAAGTCTCCCTGTTCCCTTACATTACAAAAGTGTAAACCTTAAGTCAAATTTAGCGTCTACATTAAGAATCAGTGGATGAAAGCCAAGTGGGAAAACATTTAGATGAAAACTATTGCCCTGTTTGTTTCTCACGCGACAGAAAATTCTTCACGATAAGTCGGAATAGATAGAAATTTCAAAAATAACAAAATATGCCAGTCGTATTAACGACTTGAAAACACAGGACGATTTGAAAATACTGGGCGGTAGGAGGTAGAGTCTGAAGTGTTGGCAAATCTACAATTAAGTTTGATATGTTTTAAGCGAAGCATGGCTGTTCTTGTTAAATTCCTAAGTGCCCTTATTCGTCTCATGCTTGGGAAGCTACAGATTGAAACGCAGACTTCCAATTTTACTCGATAACTAGCTCATAAACACTCTATACCAAACGTTTAAATCGCTTAGGAAAGTAAAATGCAAGGAATTATTCTTGAATTCATCTTAAAGATCATTTTCATTAAAATTATCGAGTCCCGGAGGATCCAAGGACATTTGTAACAGTTTAACTTTAAGGTTTGGTTGAGCTTCCAATATTTTTTGTAGTCCTTTCTTAACAATGCGAATTATTTTACGGACCGACTGCAGCTTTTTTCCATCTCGAAAACCTTTCATCAAAAACGCAAGGAGAGTAAAGAAGAACGAGTGTTGTGCGCGCTAGTGATACAACGAAGTACCCGCAGGATATAGTAGAGGAAATAAGAAGATTTTTTTGAAAAATTCCCGACTAAATTTCTGGTTCTCTTCGCTTGTCCAGTCATAATTCAGTCAGTGTTCTTTAAAACAAGTACCTCGGGACCAGCTCCGGTTTTTTAGTTCTGAAAAATGCAGCCAAACTTCTGCATGAAAACCAGGCCTGGGTTGACCCACACCAGAATAAGTTCGCTCGGGCTGCCGGGTCAAATGAAACTCGAATGCGAAATTCACACAAGTACGTTGCACTCATAGAGACAAAATGTTTCGGAAAGAATGTTATCAAATAAGCATGTCTATTGATAATCTTGGGATGATACGAATAAGAATTTATATTCCTAGATCACTCGAATCATTTTGCATCAAATGAATCAATAAGACTCCGGACAAGATTCATCGGCTGCTTAATGTATCAAAATTTTAGAGATCTTACATCAAAAATCCTTTTTGGAATCATCTCAAAGGAACGCACTCATATGATCGTGTGTTCTACTGGGAACAACCGTTTCAACTGCAACCGGCCGGCTTGTTCTCGATAAAACACTTTTCCAAACGTTATCGTTAAAACACGATAACTCCTGGGAAGAGTCCTTATGTGAGCTACAATCACGCGACATAATAAGGCAGATGTTTTTTCAACCGTCTCAACCTGGTTGAAAAGTTGAATCAACCAGACTACTCATCGCAACTGTTTTGGAAAGAAAGAAGAAGCAAACGCGACTCATTTCCCGGAAATTCAGGACACTTTTTATTGTGTATAATGAATAAATGTTGAACAATCCAAGCCTTGTGTTATACAGAAAATTGTGTCATGCCATTCGCTTCATTTGACCATGAAGAAGGCGGTGAAATCATGCGAAGTAGACGGCAAATTTCGCTGGCCGCCGGCCCTTATTGAAAACCCTGCCGGAAAACCCACAAGGAATTCCCACTAGGACACGGCGATTATCTCGCCAATTGTGCCTTGCATTCAAAGCAGCTTTCATCTTGACTAAAATCTTATAAAAAGGTTTTCGAGGGGAACTATACGCGAGCAGTCCAAAATGCACATGACAAATTTAGATGTACGTGACTACACACAAATAAAACAAGGGAATGAAACTGAGTACATCGACATGTCAACTCTATAAGATTCAGTATACGAGTCTGCGAAGAACGATTTTGAAATGTAGTTCAGCTGTCATTGATGTCGACAAAACATATCCAAGTTTGTCAAACTGAAAACTGTACAAACAAACGCAATTTTGAAAATAGAACAGGTACAACCTGTTCCAAAACAAACAAACGTGACACACCACAACAAAAATTTAATTATAATCAACTGAAATGTCGTTAACTGTGAGACTACCACCACAACTGAGTAAAATTAAACAAAGACAACGGACATTAGCAAACGAAGAAATTAAAATAAAACAAAAGCGTGTATCAGTTTGAGTCACCCTATACTTACGTTACGGACAGTTGACTTCGTGACATTAAACTGAGAGCGCAAAACCGTTCTAACCACATCGATCTGTGTGTGAAAAGGATGTATAACATGGTCGAAAATAATCGATAATTACTGGTGATTGGTCGTGACAGTGCTCGTTGCAGGTGCCGAATGGTAATTCGTGATATCTTGTGGCGGATCGTGGCTGATCGTGCATTTAGTGCGCATGATTGCAGTTATGTTTATGTCTAGGTTAAGTTAAAGTAACATTTAATGTTTTCTCAAAAGAGCTCCTCGAGGAATAGACATCTTAAATAAAAACAAAAAAAAACGTTAAGCCTCGAGAAAATAAAGTCGCCAAAGTTAGTGTCACAAAAGGTTTTCGTCGTTCATCGATAGCTTCTTCAAGTGAGGCTTTAAAATGAGGCTTGTAAAATTTGCCGAGGTTTCCAGAGAGCATTTTAAATAGAATATTGTTTTTTTGTCATTGACACCGATTAAGCTTAGTATTACTTATAAATTAATTTACAGGATCAAGGCCGTAGATAGTTGAAAAGAAATTCAAGGAGCAGACAGTTGATTTAATGCAGCCATCAGGGCACACAATTCTCAGTGTCATGTGCAGAATGGGTGATAATAAGAAGGAAAGATTTATTAGCCAAAATATGGGTGTACGAGCTACACCAAATTTGCTGAAAGTTCATAAAAGGGTGGAATAGGAATAGTATTAGAGAAGTACAGACATGCCTTAATTGTCAGTAGATTGTGGACAATTTACTGTACAAGTTGTTGTAGAAAAGTAGACGTTGGAAATGAATACGTGTCAACAATTACAAAAATGAAATTCACGTGTAGTTTCACTTGGACAACAGAAGAATGGGGGCACCCTAATCACGCAAATGAATTAGTACAATTGTACGATATTATTGCATTGCATAAGAATGGCCATAGAAAAGAAAGAACTTTGAAGCGCGCAACATCTGTAAACAAGAGGACATCATGGTGAGCTTAGCCCGGAGGAAGTGGACATGGATTAAACACTTGTTAAGATAAGACCTTAGCAACGTTGCTTGGCCTTATGGTCCGATGGCGCGATGATGATTGATGATGATGACGTTGCTAGAGAAGGCCTGTTTTGGACATCACAGTTGACTTGGGGCGAAAACCGAAAAGCCGCCGCGCACAAGATCGTTTACGCTGAAGAGAGACTGTGAAGGCATTCAGTATGCGTCCCATGGCGCTACAAAGACGGATGATTGTGATTGCATGAGAAGAGGCATGTCGATCGAGCACAGCAAGGCAAGGAAAGGAAATTACAATATCCATAAAAGAAAAGAAAAAGCTTTTCATTTTACAATTTAGGAGGAGGATGAAATATTCAGAATTGATTTTGAATTGACGGACATCATCTTTGGAATACGGAAATCCCTTAAAAATGGTATATCATCACTGATTGTCATTTCATATGTCAAATCTGAATCGTTGACTATCACCTTAAGTTTTACATTGATGGATTGAAGTGGTGCAAATAAAGGCAAAGTAAATTAAACTATTTTCTTTATTCAAATCAGTAGTAAATGCGTGATACCTATGTTTGCAAGCAGTGGTGCAAATGAAAATAGAGGATTTACATTAACTCTTAGCAACTGAGTTTGGCAAAATTCTCTTAAAATAATCTAATTATCATCTTTCTGGTCTAAAAACCATGCAAATCCTTTATTTTCAAACAACAAACAGTGACAAATATTTTATCATGCTTTTTGTGCATTCTTGCAAGAAGGGTGCCATGGGCCATTTTAGAAACAAAAGTCGAACGGACAGATATCGTGTCGCTCTATGAAGTCTGGTTTTGCGGTGCTTTGTCTTAAAGAAATGAACCATATACCATTTTATGAATCAAAAAACGTATTGGATAATAGGGAAGATATTGTTGACGTCACCTATTGTCATAAATGTGCAAACCAGAGCCTCATTGGCTGTCGAAACAAAGGATCTTTTGTTCTTGTGGTTGGCATATTTGAATAACAAAAGCAATGTTTGTAAACAGATATCTTCCCTATAACTGTTTAATTAATGCAACATGTCTTAAACAAATAAACAAATATTGTAAGCGAGGTATAACAATAATATCTTATCTTGAAATGGATATCATCTTTAATTGACGTACAGCTTCATTCATTTGAATCAACATGAAGTCCTAGAACTTTGTTTAGAAATTGACCTTTGGAAGTCGCTATTAATTCTTAAAATAAACAGCATCATATTGCCAGGTAGAGTAATCCTGTCATTTTCCCAAAGGAAACAGCAATAACTATTTGACCATCACGCTCTTTTCAATAACCTCTGTCTCTAAAGTGGCCCGTAATTTCTCTACGTGACATCATAAGTGCTCTTTCTAAGCAAAAGACTGAGTTGAAAGTTATTTACTTACAGATTTCTTGTCTTCGCTGTCCATTTGCCCCTCACTCGTGTCCACCATGGACAACACAGCGTACGCCATTGTAGCAGCTTTATCGACGTCACCTGACTTAAGAAGATTACCCAATGGGCTTTCCTCTCCGCTAGCCATGTTCATCAGTGTTCCAGAAACGTCCTCGGCAGGCATTGCTTCAACCTACAGTACATGTGAATATAAAAGGCTCTAGTCCGATTCAGTGTGTAAACATCGGCCGAACAATGTACAGTTATCCAATTTGTTAAATATGAAGCACATGACTAAATGGGTGAAATGAAAGTCCACCAGAACGTTAACCAGTCAAGTACAACCCAGAGTCTGCTAAAACAAAATGTTTCGCTGACAGACCTCGAATAAAATGTATGAGATAGTTTGGGAATAATAACGGTGTTTCCAGTGAAGAAAAAACAATCAACCCGTGGTACTGGGCATTCAGTGAGGGGTGGACTAATATATTATTGAGGGGCCAGGGGTTGGAGAATAACCAAAAAAATTCCAGCACAATAGAAAGTGACAACTAAGACAAAGCAATCCACGTAAGGAAATACTTCCACGACCCGAATATTCCGTTCGAGCTGCGTAATTCTGGTTAGAAAATGTACGGCACTTAAAAGGGAAACTTGATATTTCTGAATTGGAAATGACAGAGGTTATTGTTACCATAACAACCAGGATATCCAGTGTCCCTGCTCCGAGCGCATCTATGATCTCAATTTCCAAGGCTATCGCATAGCCGTGCAGTGGATTCCCAAGAGGCAGTCTGGTCGTAGCATTGGGTGATAATCCCTTCTGCATCACAACACCGCCAGTATTTGTGTGATATCTGCATGCGGAATTACGCAGGAAACAGTTTCACTACAGAGGTTTGAAAATTTCTACGGTCATTTCTACGGTACTTTTTCGGTCATAAACCAGGAAACCACGCTTCCTTACGACTTTCAAAACACAGGCCTGATCGGTTTATAAGCAATATCTAACAATCGTTAAGAAAATCTTTGCCAAGATCTTCTCGAACTGTGGTACATCTTCTATAGTACTCTGGAGTGATTAAAGTTAGCCTCAGTCCGCTTTCAAGGGTATGTTATGGGGGAAAGACACTGCATAGTATTTTCAAGGTATTTTGAGTTATTTGTGGCCACGTACAAAATTTCCTTTAAATTGAAGGAAACCTAAAAATAATAAATTACCACGATAGAAAAGCATTAAAGAGATATAATAAATCGTAAGCGGTTAGAGAAGGCGAAGATTAACACCAATACAAACGACAAGGTAGAAAAATTTAGGCTAAGGTTCCCAAGATGCACAAGCCGTGACGTGACTCCTTTTTGTCGTTCACATCACAAAAAAAAAAACCAACACCACTTTCACTTACTTAAACCCATAGCTGAGAGGCAAATCTTCATCGTCCCATCCATCACAGTAGACGAAAAATTCAGTGGTCACTGCGTATCCCACTTCAGGAGACACACGGCAACCTTTATCGTAATCGGTAAGATAAGGCGCAGAGTTGGTTTTGAAGGTGATCTCGCTCTCCTCCGCAGTGTCGTCATCCAGGTGGACCGCGCCTATCAGTCTGTAAGTTGCGTCATCCAGTAGCGAGTTTTCCCAGTCGTTTAACTTTCCTTTGAATACCAGACTTGGACTGTCCCGTTCCGTGAGAATCCTGTCCTCCAAGTCAGTGACCGCTAGCCACGTTTCGTTGACACTAAATTCGTCGAGCATGTACAGTGTCCAATTATATCCCTTGATTGTCTTGCAGGACAGGCCTGTGCACGTGGACTCGATGACCATACGCTTATTGGCCGTCACTTTAGAACCACAGTTAATTTTGCATCTGTTGAAAGTGAAATTGAAATGAAAATATTGCATCGATTGAAAATGAAATATTAGCGTAAGCTATACACTGTTCGTGACATTTCAGTCCCTTTTTCATGCTAATTCACTGAGTTAGTACAATTTTGCTTTGGGTCCCTTTGACATCCGCGTCAAGAAAACTGAAAGACGACAAGAAAGAGTTCTTGGAATTAATTCAATACTACGAGGAGAAACATGTACCTCTCAAAATTGGCATTTAAAGAGTAGGGGCGTTAGGGGAAGTACGACTTGGGGAAAGTTACCGATTTTTTACGTTTTTTATCAGATCCTAATCATCTTCTTTGACCTTTATTGTCTTACCTGATAGAAAATGAAATAGAAGACTCGACCCTTAGCGTGTGATTAGCAGTAGAACTTCTGTTTTCTTTCTGAACGATGACCATAAACACATAAGAATTCTGAGAGATCATTTTGTTTATGTTGATCTCGACTGTGGGTCCAGTATTATTCAACTCCCCAACCCCATAACCAAAGCAGCCTCCCAGAATCCTCTCTCGTCCGTAGGAATAGTCGATCGGAAGCGACTCCAAGCTTGAGAAGTCTTCGTCTTCTCTTCGGCACAGCCACGTAAATACAAGGCCCTGGTCCTTCAGGGCAGGTTCATGAGGGTCATATGAATCTGTAGCGTCTAAAATTACCGTTCCGGTACCCTTGACTGCTTTGCTAACACCTCGTATCTTAGCAACGAGGTCGGGTAACACCACCTTAAGGAAACCGAAGCCGTAATTTATCGCTCCCTCTTCTTTGTTCATTTCGGCGACTAATCTTACGTAGTATAAGCCGGGAGAGAGCCTCTTCGGGGTAATTGTGAGGTTTTCAGAACCTATATCCAGCGTTTGGCTAAAGGAGAATGCTCCGTTTTGCTCAGAGGCCTGGTTGCTTTCCCAAGACAGCACCATATTGGATGAAGTATTGCAATGTTTAGTTACTTTTCCAACGACCACAAACATATCTATTGTTGATATTCTTGTCGCGTTTTCGTGCGTCTTGTTGAGATGAACGTGTACCTCTGGCGGCCGACAAAGAAAGTCCACTACCAAAGGAAGAGAGTCACATTACTTAACTCAACGAAACTCAGTACTAGCGTTATTTTGAGTTCTATCGGCCATGTAAAAAAGTACCTCTCAATTAGAGTAAACAATAAAGTAATGTTTTACTAAGAGAGGAAAACACAGGAGAGAGAAAAATACACTAAGAAGGAACAAAGATGGTCAACAATAGAGAAGATAAACACTGATTGAACACGACGAACTTGAAGAATTTATGCTAAATTTTTGAAAATGCGCAAAAGGTGATGTAGTTGCTCAAAGGCTTAGTGTCAAAAGTAATTGCCCCTTTGCTTTCCTTTTGAATAGCTTAAAAAAACCATGAACACGTACACGTTTTCCGCGATGGATAGTCTCTCCATGTCCTTTGTGATTGGCCAGAGTGTCACTGTGGTTTTTTTTTCGGACACTCAATTGACAACTGGACTAGTGTCATAAGTTGCAAAAGCGTCGAAACTAATTCAGTTTAATTCCTAAATGTGTTAAGCTGATATGAATCGTCTCTGACGACATTGACATTCCTAAATTACTAACGACCTTGTGTGACACGAAAAGTAAGTAAGCAATATGAATCGATCAACGGCGTTCTGATTTGAGAGAAATTAAAATTGCTCTCTGATTTTTAATTATGCGTTATAGGAAATCGCAGGATTGCGAGTAGAACTTGAAGTACTGAAAAGTAAATTCATTCAAAGTGAGAGCATGAGATTGCTCTTTCAGATTTATATAGGCTCAGGCAAATATTCGCAGAGAATTTCACCGAAGTTCCAGGATCAATTCTTGCTCAGGGGTGTGTGATTTATCAAAAAGCTATTCTTAATTCTGCAATTGGTAAGAAGTACTCACAAGGATATTGCAGTTTGACGTAATGTGGGTCGAACAACCCCTCGTTTGCTTGCAAGGAGCTGGTGAGAGCTGCTGTAATGTCGTGTACACTAGCTTCAATGCAATCAACTCTTAGCTCCGCCGTCAGCTTAGTTTCAGCGCCAGACTCGGGCTTCTGTGGACTGAAGAAAGGAAATCAATCTGAAATTCATGTTTTGACACAAAAGCTAAGCTTATTCTGGAATGTGTCCCACAATATCTCCGTCCATGAAACTAACCTCCTGTCGATTCTGCCCCTTATGAGGAATCGAATACTTCACAAATAGCGATTTTTGCTTTCTTAAAATGCAACTAGAAACAATAATAAAACAAAAAACAAAAAACACAAGTGACAATTAAGCTACAGAAGTGTACCTGAACCGCAGTAGACTAGATGACAAGAATCCAGGGGTTCTTTCTAGAACATCTTTAATCTGAAAGAAAAAGAGTGAGATATATTCTAATTCATAATACCAGTCCGCAATGTTAGCTGTTAAGAGGCATCACATGCATAACTACCCCTTCCCCAGCATTTCCAGAAAAAGAAAAATATCAGGGCATCTCTAACAATGATTTACCATTTCCAGAAATGGCAGGCTTTTAGGAGAAGGCCTCGCCATCTTAAGTGGCATATTTTTCCCAACTCTACTTATCAACTTAACTTATTGCTGTGGTTTTATTTTTAGCAGACAAAGCAGCTATTCACTGCCGTCATTGTTATAACAGGAGAAAGGTTATGAAACCCGACAAATTCCTTTGTTGTAGGTTTTTGCTCGCTTTTTTGGCCTTGACTGTGCAAAAAGGTCCATAGTTATTTCTTCCGTACTGAGTAACTAATCAATAGAAACGTTTTGGTTAGGGAATTCACACATAGTGAACGAGTGCAAAACAAAAGATTGTGCACGGTCGTGAATCTTCCAAGATAAATCCTGGCATTGCTCCTTTAATGTTTGCCGGGCTTCAAAACCATTTCCCTCTATAAACTATGCTGCCGTCTTCTAGAAGCTTCTTAGGAATTCGTGCTCGCCCAAGTATTAGTTACCTCAAACATGACATCATCGGCTATGACTTGATATTCTGTTTTTTGACTATCTAGGTATGTAGTAGTGAAGCTGAAATCCATCAGCATAAGCCATACGACGAAATAATAACCTAAAAAATGAAGAAAATTCCCTTTACAGTAACTACGTGAGGCAACACATATTGCTTTCAGATCTTCAGTCATTATAGCCTTAAAAATCTAAAAAATAACAGTTAATTATAGAAGGCAGAAAACCACCAAAGGAGATAAAACCAATCAAACCGTGACGAGGATGGTAAGGAGTCGGGAAGATAGGGACAAAGTCGTCCAGAATGTGTCTCTCATTAAATGCAACAAATGTTGAGAATGTTAAACTTATCCTCTCCGGTAAATACATGATTTGCTTAACTTTGTAACATTTATTGTACTCCGCAACACGGAAGGTTTAAAGCTTCAATGAGTGAAAGGGAGAAATAGGAATTTTGTTTTAGATCGATATCAATACGAATTATCTGGCTTTGAAGCAACTTTTCCCATTGTCAATGTCAAATATTTCTCTACCGCAAATTGCAATGCTTGAAGCCCACGTGTATTTACTGGCACAACTTTTAACAGCTATATATTCATGCACATATGCTGTGTTTCGTTTATCTCAAACTCCTTAGTAAAGTGCCAAAGAAAGTAAAGATGATAGTATTTATGCGAAAAAAGTTATTTTTAACGACCTTTCTCAATTTGTAACCACTATATGTAAATTTTACAAAACTGTCAAAACCGTGTTTTTCAAGGTTAGCAGTTTGTTTGGCAATTTTTCAAGCATTTTGTTGGTCTGACAGCCTTGTCCTGGCCTTGGAAACATTTTCCTGTTGCACTTGATTGACTTCAGTGATAAGTGATAAGAACGAGCTGAACATGTTAAAAAAATGATTTCACAAAATCAAGGCAGACAGACTGCTAAGAAGGTCGTTAAATTCAGCTTGGAAAGTCAGAATTCCGTATTCAAAATAAGCTGAATTTCGATAATAAATATTAATTTCATCCAGACACGGAACACGTTACTTTAAAGCGTTAATTCAAAACTAGATTACTCTCTGGCTTTCTTCCAAAGAAGATCCTTATTACAAGCCACGTGAGAGTTTGCATAATTTTTTCTGCCTCAGATATCAACTGTCAAATACCGCGTCTTTCCAAATTCTGTTTGCCATTGCCTTTCATATCAATCCTCCCGCAATAGCACGCACGTGTTGTTCGAAAGGTCGATAACACTATCCACCAGATAATCACTATCCAGCGGACAGCGTGGTTTGTTTTGAGAACACTTATCCACCGGATAGCGATTTATGGGATGGATAACATTAACCAGTCTTCGAACTGGGGGATTCAAGATACTGAAGAGCCTCAAAGGGTAGAGGCAAAGAGAAAGAAAAAATAATGCGTTTTCCTTGAACGAAATCATTATGCAAACTGAGAATAGTTTTTAATTTGTATGTGCCTGTCGCGCGAACCCACACACAAATTAAACAAGGATTTGTTTCTGTTGTAATATTGAGCCATTTCAAAAATAGATATTAAATGAAGAATGAAGTCGCGTTTTGTTTAATTTTCTGAAAAGTTAAATCACGATACAAAATCAAAATTACAATTACTGAGAGAAAATATATTTTCGTTGTGCGCTTCGTCGTTTACTCGACTCCGCCCAAAGCCGCAAATGTAATGCCGTTTCAAAATCACATTTTGTTATAAGAATATCTGAATGAAGAATCGAGCTCCATTATCGGACTGATGGCTCCATCGAGTTCTCTTGAAGGCAGAAAAGATTTTAAGTGTAAACTGTACTTTGAAATTGACACAGCATGAAAATAGAGATTGGGGAAATGAGTGTGGCATGAAGCTTTTTAACAAAAACTCAAACTTGGAGACAGAAAAGGTTTTTTGTTTTTTTTTAATATTAGTATCCTGTTGCAGCAAACTGTAATTGAATATAAGCAACCCTTGGTAAACTTCCTTGAAAATAGATGAAAGTAGCAGATGATTCTTCATCTCACCAAAAACCTGGACAACCCGCTATACTTAATTAAAGAAATTAATACGAGATAAAGCTGTTTACATTTACAGTTCGTAGAGTGGTGAGCAACGTATCACAGAATCTATTTCAGTTTCTAGGCGTTAATTAAGCAAAAAAGCTCAGCCGCAGCCTCTCTTCCAGCTAAGAACAGTTACGCAGTGGAGATTATGAAACTGAGTTACTGCAATAGTTGGGATCCTTAAGAAATTTGTTTCGATAAAATTGTGTTGCCCTTGCTAAATTCGTTTCCGAAAGAATCATCACTGCCAATTTCAAATTTGAGGTCTGTGGCATTGATATGATAAGAAAAGAAGTTTTGTATTCCTTAAAAAAAAGACGAATGGGTGGTACAAGAACTGCAGATTTGGACAGTGAAATATAAGGGCTATCATTCAGGTGACAGGTTGTTGTTGTTGTTTTAACAATTGGGCTCAGAAGAGGTGGATGAAAATTCCGGCTTGACTTCTCAGAAACATGCGGAGCGAATGGAACAGTATTTTCGAGTATTTTCGGAGAATGAAAAAAAAAACAAACAAACCAATTTTTGCGTTGGATGCTTTGCATTTCGGAAATTCATAAATTCTCGGATTTTTGGAGATTTACCCTGGAATTTTCAACAACATTTCTCTCGTTTCGAAGGTTACGTATATTTGTTTAAATAGAAAGGGCTCAAAATGGCCCTGCGAGAAATGTGCATATTGTGAAATTAAAGCGTGTTTCGTGATGAAAGCCTTCCGTGGTTAATGCGTTTCGTGTCAATCGTGTTCTCATACCCTGTTGAGAAAACAGAGGCTAAAGGGAAAACTCAGCGTGACAGGCAACAAGAATCAAGCGAATCACCTGTTTCTAGTCAATCAAACAAAAAACTCAAAAGAAATACTCATGGAATTGCACTGTACTTAAATAAAGGATAACTATCAGCCTTGATTTGATAGCTTGTAAGATGGTTTCATTATCCAGCATTATACGAATGTCCTGCAGCGTAATCCCCAAAGCCTTGAGAAGCAATGGAACAAAGCCATAACATTTAAAACCTCTTGCTTAGAAACAGAGAGAGCACGATTCTGACACTGGCTTTTATAAATTTTGAAATAAACTTGATTCCATCGTCAGTACGATAATGGTATTGATAGGTACTGATATGATTGTGGACATGACTCTTAAAATTGCGTTCTCTTACAAACTATCCAAGTATGTTAGTTTTCCTCAGAGACCCCTTAGCCACTGTTTACAGGGTAGGGGGGACAAAAAGACGGTTTTCGAGCTACACGTTAAGGCTAGAGTGGCAATTTCACTTAATCTATCACTATCACTTAAAAAGGAAAATAAATAGTTAATGTTATGAGATACGGGAGTTTTTTTTATAAAAATATTCCTTACAACATTATCTTTTAGAAAAAAACGAAGTGAAAATGGTATTGAGACAAATTAAATATATCTACCAGAAACCATTTAAGGATTGTTAAGACCCACCTGGCTCACAGCCAAATAACTCCATCCTGACTGCAAAATTGTTATGAGATAATGTTTCCATCATCATAATGGTAGTAGCTACAGTGGGAAGAGGCACCTCGTTTCGTTGAATGGTATTTCTGTCCTTGTTTCCCGTAAACATCTACCGAAATAAGAAGCACAAATTGGTACGGGCTCTTAGTGCTTCGCTCACTGTCGACTTCGCGATCATGATAAAGGCAAATTAAATGCAAACTAGTGAAAATACCTTGCAAAATTGTGAAAGCTCGGGTTTTAATCTACCTTATCGACTTGAGCCAGGTACAACAACAAGATTTCTCTATAGAATTGGGTGTTTTCATGATTATTATTGGCGGGTCTTTCAGCCTCTCATGTCCAGTTAAACATTGTGCAATGCACAACACTGTTATACACATTTCAGATTAGATGCTATGACATACTTGTGTGTGAGATTTTCAAGGAGGTGAAAAACCAAACCGTCATAATATTCATTGTTGAAAAGGATCACAAACAATCCCTGAGAGTTACTCAAGGACACGTGGAAGGGAGTTGCGTGGGAATTTTTTTTTTCTCTCTCGCTCTCTCTCTGGTAACTGGTTGTGAGTAAGAAGGGTGTGTAAACCTCTCTGGTCTTTCCACCCCGTTCACACGGGACATAGAGGCAATTATAATACGGAAAAAACCCTCATTATCGTTTTATAATGACTGCACCACGTGAAGTAAACCGAGGATATGTCAAGCTAGATATAAACCACCACATCCAACATGCAGTAAGATTCCTGGCGTCTGAATAAAATGTAAACTTGTTCGGTCAGGTACAGGGATAGTTTAACGATATCGCTAGAATTTCCATCTGAATTAATTAGAATTAGAAGGCACTTGTGACTTAAAAGTAATTAATCTTGACAAGTTTGGCAAAGACAATACAATAACAAGAATACTCTATTCGCCGCAAAAACATGGTTTATGGAGAATTGACTTGCTCCAGGCGTGCAAACTAGCACGTCACGCAGATTTGGGAGTAAACTAAATAAACAAGAAGTGAAATATGACTGTTGAAGAGAAACGGGTATAGTATGCGATTTATTACTAATACAGCAAAAAAATGTAAAGGCTTATGAAAATGAAACGTTCTAGTCCCCAGTTTTAACAAATTTCGTGTCACCTATAAACATGTAAAAAATTCGTGTATTTCTCACGGTAAGGCTCTCGCAGTGGGATAGGCCTAACACCCGTCAAAAGAGAATATTTTTTAAACTTCAAATAACGGCCAAACTTTTAAGCTTAATGCTATTTTTTCCGCTTGCTGGCATTTCTTACAAGCAACCACAAGGTTTGAGTCACCTCAAGATGACCCTAAAAACAAAAGATGGATGGCTAATTTCGCAATTCCTGGCGTAAAGACAGTTCTATCTACCGTGAAACCACGCGATTGCAACTGAATTATTTTATAAATTTAAATATATAAAAACATTAAGCATGCATGGCGTAAACTTGTGCATTAGTCTCGTTATTTTGTAGGCGTTTTCAAAGGTTTGCAAAAATTTAGGCTGCGATAAAATATATTTTCTATCTTTTTTTTCTGGAATTCAATCAACCTGAGGCAAATGTAATTACACCACAGCCACATGACAGACGAAACAATGCAAAATTCATTTGTCTATCTCTGCTCTCAGTGTTACTCTTTTAGTAATCTTATTACGTGCACAAAACGGGTGGACATTTTAATTAATACATGAAAAATACATTTCATAAACTCTTAGAGTTAAAATGATGAAGTTTCATGTATTTGCTGTGCGATGTTTCAAGGACTTGATTTGAAAAAAAAGCAAGCAAAAGCAGGCTTTCTCTGTCTGAAGTGCATTAAATATTAAATCTGTTGCGGTGTCAGTGAGAGTTTCCATTGTGTTGAATGAAATCGAGAAGCTTTCAAGCGCTTTAGATATTTAGAAAACACCGCTTACAAAAAAGTGTACTTCGGTACAAGTCAAAGGCATCATAATCAGAAATCGAACAAAAGGTGACAAAAAATCGTCTAGTTTTAAGATCGACTTTAGTATATTGTGCCAGCACTATGTAAACCTCTAAGCTGTCTTGGGCTCCAGTTATATGCGGTGTAAACATCAGAGATGTTCTTAATCCTCTCAAATCCCGCAAATAAAGAACGATAAAAATCAATTTTTTCGATAACTTTTCAATTTGCAAAGAGATTTTTATCGAAAGAGGAAAACCCAAATATCAAACAAATTATCTACCAGCCACACTCCTACTGGTGAACTAGTATAAACGATTTTATTACATAATCAAATGGAAGAATACAGCATTGACGTTTTGGATATTTTTTTTACAACAACATGGAGTTGATGTATTGAATTGTATGCCGGTTAACATACAGTACAGCGCGAAATCAGCACGTCGAGAAATGAATTGCTTTAAGTCAAACATGAATATAATCGCTATTGTCAATCAGAAACGGTGAATTTTCCGTTGATATTGACCTCACTCACCTGAAGATTGCCTTCCAGGTCTTTAAAATAAGAGTAATCCCCGCCGTTTGAATACATCACCATATACTGCTCCATCCACTCAGGGACCGCAGGAACGCCATATCCTTGCGTGGCGATAGCAGTTATCACCTTTTTCTTTCCCAGTTCCACTTTAATCCAACCGCTGCTCTGGTTTGGATCGGCTCTGTAACCGGGCGGCCAGCTTGATAAGTTGAGACGGGCGCGATGTGCTCCAAACGTTGAGAAGTCATTCTCGTAGACCGACTGGGCTGTGATTTGTGCGTTCTGGATCTTTCCGCTCGCCAACCCGAGAGGCTTGCGACAATTCGCTGCCAAAAAAAAATGTGAAAGTGCGGCTACTCGTTAATCTCTAAATTAAAGCCAGACAATGAATTAAGTTAGCATGATTATATGTTTGCGTGCTTGATAAGAAACCTGTTATCTTTGCCAAATGAGACGACGCTTCGACAAGCTGCTGTGGGTCACTTTCTTCGACAACCAAGCACAAAATCACTGCCCCAAAGAGAAATCTCATATTCTAATGAAATCATTCAAAGCTACGCTTCTAAGTCTTGTACAAAACAATAACGCGAAAACGCGGCAAGAGTAGAAACCTGAACTCGAGTCATATAACAACTTATACATGCTGATGACTGCGTGGATTTTCCCGCCCCACGCATCAGAATTAGCACTTAAAAGTTATCATAGTATTGCATATGTACTTCGTTGTTAAAAAAAGTGCCCGCTGACCAAGACTTAAAAAAACATCTGCCGTCATCAGAGCTCTCAGTGTGGACATGCGCAGGTTGACGTAAGTCACGGTTGTGAATATGTCGCGGGGGCCAGGAGTGAGAGTAGAAGAGTTTGTTTATAGGCCAAAACTGAACCACAAAGAAAAACATTACCAACCACATGCCACCACAAAACAGACGTCGTCTAAACAATTCTACTATTTTGTAAACATTCATTTAATAAAAAATAATTGATATGTGATAGCTGGCAGGTAGGTTGAATATCAAACCACTTAAAAATAAAGGTTAAAGTTGATTGATTTTGTCGAAAGTGTAATACGGCAAAACTAAAGACCTGCTAGTTCTGGTCCACTGAAACAGATCTAAGACAATACCAAACACAAAACAAAACATTGGTAAGCCACAGAGTAAGAGCTGGTGTAACGACAAGGATTTAGCCAAAAACCACCAATGACGACCAATGACGAAGTTGTATTTCGTATTGCGTAACGTAACATGAGTAGAGAGAATAAGATGCAAACAAATAACGTTTTCTGCCCGGGAACTTGTGCGAGATACACACTAAAACTCGAGGTGAATATATTATGGCCACAAGAAACAATCTAGAATTAAAAAAAAAATGGGATGTCTTCCAGTCACTACGGGATGGTAGAATATTGACAAATTGGTGACTGCGATTTCTGTCAGGTTATCAAGTTCACGTCAATATGGTAATTTAAAGAAGATACTGGAAAGATTTGAGACAAAGCCACCGAGAATATAGTCACGCTCTCTTATATCTTTTCTTAGCTCGCAATTAGACAAATAATAATAATAAAAACTCATGTATCTTGGTTCTGAAATGCCCAATGCAATGGAGGAATTGGCAGCGATATCCACGAGATTTTACGCCGGGCTGGAGGAAAACTCTATAGAATGTATGATCTGACCTTCGCAATTAGAATACAATTCCAAAGAGGGTTGTAAAAAATATTGTTGACTGTCTGTCTGACTGACTGACTGTCTTCCCTTGTTTTCTTTAGTTCTTCAATAAAAGAATCGTAAATTTTCTTGATACGAGAACAATAGCAAAGTAAATTTTATCGTTGCCTGGCGACCTAAGAGCCAGTCCTTCTCAAGTAAATTTGCCCTCTAGAGAAGGGAAACGTTTTAACAAAAATGGGCTCTGTCTCGGCTAATCAGAATTCAGTAATTTTGCCCCCTATGTTGTAAAGTATAGAAATAACGCCATGCATCCAGTGGTTACACCAACACAAGAGAAATTAGTTTTAACCGTGCTGCTTCATGGATGTGAAATTTGATTAATTCACATGCAGAACATATTTTGAAAAAAGTACAATTGAACAAGTTCACATTGAGATTGGTAAAAAAGCATTAAAAAATCAACGGTCCAGTGGCATATGTACATAAACACTACTTGCTGGAGAAATAGCTTGGGTAGTACCCT
>OMLO01000645.1_pt1 | contig 23802 bp, 8 predicted proteins | sample 1674811 | NCBI WGS metagenome assembly OMLO01 (sample SAMN06265003, study PRJEB25207) | coral metagenome | isolation source: Coral host | place: Mexico:La Bocana,Puerto Morelos, Mexico | collected 2008-11-13
TGATAGATGTACTCCGACGAGCGTGCCATTTGACATTATTTTTGAACACGATTGTCCGTGAAATATCAGTGGCGTTTGTAAAGAATGCTATTAAAGTTTCCTTTGTCGAGCTTGCATAGTATTTATTTGTTTTTCCCCTGCCTTATAGGGTGAGCTTCGTGGAGTGCGCGGTTTGGTTCCCTCGAATTTCCTGGAAGATTTGTCTGATCCAGATGACGCCTCCCACCATGACACCAGCAACGACAGTGATGTAACAGTAAGTTGATTCACTTCTATCTCGTCTGACTTGTCTGTGTGGCTATTCCTGTGGGAATTTTGTGATTTGTGTCATTCCTGTAGAACACATGACGTTATTGTTCGTTCATTTATGTCTCTATATGTTTGATTGTGTCTTAAACTTTCCTGCTCTAAGAATGGCTTGTTTGCTCTGGAAATATTTAAAGCTTCGATTTCTTACTTTGTCCTTTCGTTGGCTTTTCTCATCACTTTGAGTTCTTCTTTCATCGAACAGTGATGTCTGCGTATTGTAGTCTTGCCCTTTAAGGTTTTTCATGAATTACTTAAGTTTAACTTAAGTACTTAAAGCCTGTGTTACAGCCGCTCTCTCCGAAAGAAAAAATTCGGGTAGGGGTGACTGTGAAACAGTAGGCTGAGGCAAACGCGGCTGTAAATGGTTCTTTTTTTTCTTTTAATTTCTAACTGAGATTAAAAGAAGTTAAAGCAAATGGTGGTACCCTAAGATAATAAACCTTAAGTCTGAGTGATTGGGCTTTAAACGTTTACTATTATGTCGTTACAGCGTCGATTAAACTTTAGCTGTTGTTATCGGGGAACTGAGTACATCAGTACGGTGTCCGAAAATTCAATGAGTGTGGTATTCCTCGGAGTGTATTTTCATGGCACCACTGCTAAGTGACACCGTTCGGGTGGCTAGTAAGTGCTCGTGCTGTATTTTGATTGGATAATAAGAATTGGAAACCCCTCGAGTGGTACTCCGAAGATTGACCGTTAACGTCACTCGTTTCCCCGATTGTTGACTTGCCGTTAAGTTGTATGTTTAATCGTCTTTCTCGTTTCATTGATCAAAGCAGTTCACTGTACGGATCAAGTAGCTCAGTTCTGCAGATGTTTCTTCTCTTTTGCTTGCTTCTGGTATTAACGTTTTTTCTTTCTACCTTCCTAGTGCTTCTCTTCCGTTACTTGTCACATTCATGCTACACTCTGACGCAAAAAGTCTCTAAAACATGAGCGAATAATCTATCGCGAACATCCACAAAAATGTCAAAATGGAAACATTTGTTTCTTGGAAATGAAAAGAATGGGTCTTGAACAAACTGCCAGCTTTACGTGTCTGTTTATCAATTCCTTTCCACACCAAGCAGCGTTCTCGTACTGACGAAACGGTCGATCGTTGGGTAATTGGTCGCGCATGCGTTGATCGTCGTGGGAGTTGCTATGTATTACAGTCGAACCCCTTTTTAGCAGTCGCCTATTTAAGGCCACCCCTATTAGGTGGCTAGTAATCAAAGCTCTACTGTTGTTTTGACCTAGTTTAAGCGGCCACTGTCTATTTTCCCGAGGGTGGCCGTTTAATAGGAGTTGTACTGTACCCATGTTGTGCCTCGGACCGTACGAAAGAAAAATGATGATGACTGAGAAGTAGAAGTCTGGGAATAGAAGCAATTTGTCGATTTCTGGCTCTCGGTCTGCTGAACAGTCCCGATTATTTTTGTTTAATATGATCACAAATTAGAACGAGCATAACTAAGCGACATCTATGACGGACACCTCAGCTCAGCCAATGTTTGAACTGGTTTCCGACGTTACACAGTTCCATTGTAGATAGTTCTTCTTATGCGTTCTTTGATAAGAGTTTTCTTTCCCTAATCTCTGTTAAAGCAATCTAACATTACTTATTAGTCAGTGATTTTAACTGTCATACTGTCAGGAATCAGCGCATTTTACTGTCATCTGAACGAAGTGGTGAACGACTTGGAACACAGACGAGCGGGGAAAAACTCCAAATTATGTTAGTACTACAAAACACATCACAATTATACAGGATTACTAAACCTGTAGTCATAACATTTTCATTCTTCAAGTAACTGCGTCACTGGTTACTTATGGGTTAAGTTATTTACGATTAACTTTAAATTAAATTGTAATGACTTGTGATAATTCATTTAACTAGTTCATTTTAACCGAACGTTTCGTTTCTTTTGTTTGCTTCCTTTGTTGTTTCCAAACGCTAGTAACTCTTTTTGTGTATTTTCAATTTGTTCAATCCTTATTTTCTCCTTTAGCTTCTCTTTTCGTCTTCGTTCTCATTTAGTCTGTTTTGTCTTTGTTTAGTTGTACTTGTCTTTCTTACATGTTTTGGTAAACAGGACTCGCGCAATTTCTGATAATAAAATTTACTGAACGTTTCCACTGGCTGGACATCTGAAATTTCGGTTGAAGCTGATTTTTCACAGAATCTGTGAATTTAGAACTAAAATTCGTGCCAAAACAATCCTACTGACACTTCTCGCCAAAATATTTTAAGCTTTTTTCGACAAGTACGAATTCAGTTGTAACCACTTTTTTTTTACGAATGAATGCAATGCACATGAAAACGTCATTTGCAGAATATTGGTAAACACATAACATCAAATTAAAGTGTATTACAATAGCTTTCATATGAATGGTCATACACGAGGGTTCCATTTCTTAACTTAAAGTTAGGGCAATATGGAGTTACCAGAAGTCTTGACTCTGTGACTGAAAAGGTTATTGTGAAGACGGTTTCTATGATTTGGAAGAAAAACTATAGTCGGACCTGTCTTTTTGGTTTGTTATGGCGAGGAGCTGTTGTTCTGACCGAATCAGCCTTGGAAACTCTCTTCGTAATTTTTGTACCGTCACAGAAAAGTGTTGCCTGGCGACTTAAGTAATGCCTAATAGACCACAGGTTAGTTTAGAGTAATGTTAATCCATTCCCCCATGTTATTTCAGGAACCTGCCATGGGTTCTTCAGACAAGTACAGCTCCCTTAATGGTACTCATCACGTGTCAGAGGACACGCCCAAGAAGAAGAAAGGAATCTTTTCCAAAGGAAAACAAATGTTCAAGAAAATCGCAAAGAGTCATAACTCGCCGCGGGGAAACAGTTCCAAGAGATAGCGCTGCTAGTCGAATTCTGCCGATTCAATTATTCACAATCTTTTGTAAAATATTGATCTGAACTGAACGAAAGATAGTTTTATAGCTTTTAGAGAATTGTATTTTGGTATCCAGGTCATTACATTTTATTCAGTGTAAATGGAAATACAACTGTAAATGTGGGCTTGGCCCTTAATTTATATTATCAGCCCGATTTTTGTACTCGGGTTTCTTCCTGTGATACGGAAGTTATTTTATTTGCTGGTCATATAATGTTATTATATACATATTTACTTGCCAAGCCTCACTGGCTTGCAGTTTTCAGTTCTTCCCAGCTATGCCCGGAATATTCTCATGGATCGTACTTATCCACACACAACACAATGCACTCTAGTCGCGACAAGTTTTAACTTTCAAAAACTGACAATTGCTTGTATTTTACACCTCTTTCAAGAAAGAATCTGATTTGTACATTTTGTGTAAAGAAACCATATATTATATTACATCAAGAGTGGTAGCTATTATCGATTAATATATTTAGCAGAGTTTTACCAATGTAGTCACAGAAGTGCCCTATTAATTAATTAAAAACTATTTTGCGGAGAGAATGTGTTACTGAAATTGCTTAAGTGGGTTAAGACGTACATTCTAGGGACCAGTTCCAGGTACGGGCCATTCTGCCGTGAAGAGATGTTTTTTTGAAAAGACAACAAACGAACACAAAATACCCCAGTAAAATTCAGCGTGGACAAAACAGCCAAAAGAGTGGTTGCGCTTAGAGTGGTTGCGTGACAATTACGAAACGTGACAATCAGTGTCACGACCACGGCAATAGACTATGATATATGTAGTCGCTTGGATCGTGGAGGCATAAGGTAAGCAAACCCTTAGGACTAAATTGGACGAATGAGCCTGTGCGAGCCCTTGGATTTTTTATTTCTTACAGTGAGCAAGAAAACGATAAGAAAAATGTGGCTAGAAAAATTGACAATCTTAACATCAAACTAGATTTATGGAGAGGGCGTAAACTGTCTCTCTTCGGTAAGTGTCTTGTTGTCAAAACCTTGGGAATTTCACAAATTGTTTATTCAGCATCCATGCTTGACATCAGCCCTAATGACACTTCCAGAATTTTAAAAGAAGTCTATTTTTAGTTTTATCTGGAACAAGTAACCAGATAAGATCAAAAGAAATGTTATATACCAAGACTATACAAATGGGGGACTGCGGGCCCCTGATTCAGATATTTTATTTAAATCTTTGCGGTTAAAATGGATCTCAAGGCTACTGATACGTGACGAAATTACAACGGAACCCTGGAAATCTATTCCATCTCATTTCTTTAAGAAACATGGTGGACTGAATTTCCTTCTTCGATGTAATTACGATCAGAAATTTGTACAGAAATCTGGAATTCCAGTCTTTTATAGGAAAATATTAGTAAATTTTCTGGAAATTAGGAATTTATATCAACATGACAATGATCATGATTTGATTCTCTTTAACAATAAAGATATTCTGATTGATGGGAGTAGTTTTTTCTTACAAGAATGGAGAGAAAAGGGCGTCATCTCAATCCAAGACATCTTGGACAACGATGGAAAGTCCTTAACATTTAAATCATTCCAGGACAAATTTAAGATCAAATGTAATTTCTTAAGTTATCTACAGGTTATTTCGGCAATTCCCAAGCATCTACTACATAAGGCAAAATCCTTAGACAGGCGAGAAAGCCTTACAACTGATAAGACAACCTTTCCTCTGACGCCGTCATTAAATATTGACCTTTACAAAATGAAGCGCAAGGATTAGTATTGGCTTTACATCAATGGTACTACCTGTACTGCCAAAGGACCCCAAAAAATGGGAAAAAAAAACTAAAATCACGGAATACTGATTGGAAGGCAAAGTTTAATAACATTGCAAAAATATGCCATGAAAACAGATTACGAGAATTCAATTTTAAGTTACTCCATAGACTAACTGTTACTAAGAAGGAGCTGTGCATCTATGGCGTAAATGATGAAAACAGTTGCCTATATTGTAAAGAGCCAGACTCTATCCTCCATACTTCCGTTGAATGCCACTGTACTCAAACCTTTTATGATAAAGTTGTTGATTGGTTTAATACAAAATTCAATTGCGCTTTTCTCCAACATCTCATGAAATATTATTCGGAACAGATCTTAATACTTTAAGGGATAGTGAGCTTAAACTAATTACTGTTTACTATTTGCTAAGTACTACCTATACTACCAGAAAATGTATCATAAAGCCTGCAATATTACTGAATTTGTGTCAAAATTGGAACAAAAACTACTTATTGAGTCGTCTTAAAAAATATATATATATGTAGTCGCTTGTGTCACGCTGACATTCTTAAAGTCCTCTTTACCTCATAAGCTCCTAAAAAGTACTATCTGTTATACAGTCGAACCCACCGTACGCGACCACTCGGAATGTTAAGCCTTGGGTCGTCGCTAGCGGGCGGTGATCGCTTACGAGAGGTTAGACCATGTTCTTGGCTTGTGCTGCCACGAAAACCATTCAGTAGATTGAGTTAAGAAATTGTGATGTTATAGGTGATTGGTAGAGAAGACACTTCTCCAAGTTTGAAGTTTGTGCGTTTTCCTAAACTTCAGATATTCGTCGAAATATTTTGCACAAATTTACGATCGAAATTGTTAAACCAACATGGCGGCCGGAAAATAGTGTAAACATCTGTAAATTACTTTGGCTTTCTAGGCGACTTATTACCTGTACTGAAGAAAGCAGGCATTTACATTAGCACTTTTGCTAATTAATACTTTGACTAAAAAGGCTAAATATCACAGGATGGGAATATATTTTTTGACAAACGCGTTCATTGTTCATAGCTTTATGTCACGCTCCGACAACTCTGAAAATGCGCTGGTTCCAGACGAAGCAGTGAGCTCAGAAAAAGTTCGCAGATATAAATTTACCGGGTACTCCCTTCTACTGAATGATGACCATAAAAACTTTGGTAGCTCATTAGTTTTGGATTTTAGAAAATGACGTCACGAGCAAGCCAAGAATTGGGTGAAAATCATTAGCATAAGGTAACTGCAGACACTTCACCTGAGTTTTAAATGTTTTATTCAAGAGAAATTTCCCTCTCTTGTACAACCCAAGAATGTGAGGACGTTACAACACCATATTATGCAATTGTCGATCTGTCAAGTGATCGCTTAAGGGAGGTTAAAACAGAAGAAAATTTCACACTTTTAGCGCTAAAAGGGGCTGCAGTACCTTACGAGAGGTGGTCGCTTACAAGAGGTTCCAAATATAATATAGTGATTTGACTTGCAAACTTTTGGTATTTTGGCAAAAAAGTCGCTAAAGTGGGGCGGTCGCTTACGAGAGATGGTCACAACCGGAGGTTCAACTAAACTGTATGAGCTTCTCCTTAAAACCACCCTTTCATATTTTTAACGAAAATAGTATTCGTCTAACCAACAAATTTAATGAGGTACTGTGAGTGCACGATTTAGTTACGAGGGCTATCTTCCAATTAGACTATTTTTATTCTTAAACAAAACAGTTAGGGCTGTCGACAGTTTTGTAACTCATCACCAGTTCACTTGGTCGGACTGGAGGGGTTGGATAATGACAAGTTCATTAGGTACTTGAACTGTCTTACCAATGTCCAGACGGAACTTTGTCTGTGAACCAATCAATATCGCGAGAAGAACTGGGGCTGGTTGAGCGCGTGACGTAACGGTAATCTGCGATTGAGATGAGCCAATCACGAAGTCGATGCTGTTTCCATGGTAATCAATACCAACAAATTTTAATTTTGTGCTTCCCGGGAGAAGCATGGGCTTAAATTGGAGGTGTTTATGATCGACAAACCGCAATCCGCCATAACCGAACAAGACAGACTGCAGGAATCCCCCTGCACCGGTAACGAAGTTCACAGCGCCCCCACCGTCCGCTCCCTCGGTCCAAACCATGAACGGTTCCTTAGCGTTCACATAGCTTTCACTGAAGGACGTTTCTGCACGGGAGTATTCCCCGACATCTAGCCAGTTGATCGCGAACATTGACTTAGTCATGGCGGGCCCTCTTGGATTCGTCCGGGGCTCGTAAAAGCTTAAATCATTCCGACGAACGTCAAGGCTCATGTTGATCATCAGCGGAAATCCGAGTAGAATGACATCGGCTTGCTTCACTTCGAAGCCATTATACCCCTCGTATTCCAGGTGGTAGTTGTTCGTAGAATCGAAGGGAATAAACAAATTCTGCGCAATGATCTTCCAGCTTTCGGAAGCATTCGGCAAGACTTGATAAGCGAATTCGAGATTCAATTTCGCGATCGTGTTCGTGTACGCCGAGTTGTTGACGACTTCGGCGTATTCGTCAGGCGGCATGACGTTACAAATGACGTAAGCTTTCTTCGAGTCGCTGTACACTGCGCGGTTAGCCCAGAATTCCGCAGTTGCTCGAATGACCGGGAAGGCCTGGCGCTCAAGCCACTGTTGATCCCCTGATGCCATCCAGAGCTGTTTTATTGCAAATGCTATGTCTCCGATGATGTGCTGCTCGTAATCGGAGTAGATCTGTCCCGGGCACACTTCTGAGCCAGTCAGGGCGCTTTCCCAAGGAAACATGGCGCCTGTTAAAAGCCAACGAGAAAAATAGATATAAAGAACCAAATACGACATAGATCATTCTAAATCATTCTCTTCGCACCTACCTTTAAACCCATATTTCTTGGCTTTGTCTTCAGCTGCCTGGAGTCTTGCAAACCTGTAAGCGAGGCATGTTCGCGCCAAATCTTGGTGCAAAAGGACTATTGGAGGAAACATCCATGTCTCCTGGTCCCAAAACACGTGACCATTATACCCGTCAGTGGCCAGGCCTCCTGGACTCAGACCAAAAATCCAAGAGGGACGCAGAGAGCTGAAAGAAAGTGAAAACAAATTGAATAGATTCTTTAGGATTTCGAAGACGGTAAACCCGGAGGAAAATTCTAGAAGGAATGTTAAGAATCAACATATGGATGTCACTGTCTTGTTGTATGGCTAGTGACAACGAACGTAAGGTTTGGGACAGGCTTCAAACGAACTTCAAGCAAATGGACAAAATCTATGATGATAATATTCATGGCAACTCTTAGAGTTACTGAAAGAACAGGAAAAATGAATGTAAGTTTGAGTTGATCAACGTATAACGGAAAGTGTTACCAGACATTTTGTTGAAGGGTATTACCGTAGGTAGAAAAACTAAAACTTTCTCGGGATCTGTTTGGCAAATTCTATATGAAAGTAACAGAAAAAATGGGGCCAGCAGTAGTTTCATTTTACACGCGCGATCACGTTCACTTTCGCGCGACGAATCGTTTGTGTTAATCGCGTTCCTTTTGCTTGGAATTTTTGCTCCAATTTACGCGCTGAGATTCCACATCTTGCATTCTCGGGCGGAAAAAAGTACTGTGAAAGCTAAAAGAAGTGGACTTCTACAGTTATGCATTATTTCCCTTTGCTTTTCTCTTCTCTTATTGCTTATTACTGCAGTGATATGCTTTGAACGTGTTATACAAAACCTCGCATCATTAACATGCTGCTCTACAAAATTATATTTTAAAGAGCGATTAGTCTAATCTTACCCGTAGTATTGCTTTACTAACTTGACGTATAGAGAGGGTTATTGACCAAGTATGAGGTCAAGATGACTGGATGTTCAGTTAAGTTCTTTTTATGCGTATCGAGGTCCATAAACACGCACAAAAAAATCAACGAGGCCGATATCCAGCTGCCTGACAATAACTGATAACTGGTCAATAACTGATATGCATAAAGAAAACCATTTTTTCGCAGGGAAACCACGGGTAATCCCGAATGCACCTTCTTGCCCGTTGGGGTGGCCAATCACTGCACAGAATTTATGCTGCTGTGCATTGAATAGTCAACGTTACGATGCGCTTGTAACATTCGATTGTTTAGATATGTTCAGGTTAAAAATTAAAAACGTGCTTAAGTTTAAACTACCCAAGGGAGAACTGACCAAAATCACAGAGAGTTAAAACTGAGGACTGTTATCCAACGAACAGAAGTATCTTCTTCAGACGTGGATTTGTACACATTTGAACCCCTAATGTCGAGGCTCTGTGGGTTTGAGAATATGTGGTCGTAATATTAAACGTGGACTCGATACATCGGGGTTTTGTGCCATACTTGTTACTGCAACTTATTTTAGCAAGGCTAAAGAGTAGGCTTTAATTTCGTTATAGCGGGGACTTATATTTAAAATCGTTCTGCCTTATACCATGGTCGCACTGTTACACGGTTGCATGGTACCATGGTTCCATTTTTGATATTAATCAAGCAGGATGCTGACATCGGAAGGTTTTCGCAAGCGAGCGGCCTCGGGTAAGACTATAAGACAGGAATTTGTTTTATTTAAAGGGGTTAAGGCATGCAAGCGAATAAGGTCATTAAAAATAGAAACACAACAAAAATTAAACCTTAACGAAATCTCGCTAAGAACTTCCTTTAACAATGTTTACAGAATGATTTAGAAGGCATTCCTATTTTATCGCATTAGTTAAGCTCTTTTGTAAATAAAATAATTGTCTACCGGGTCGTTAATAAGGGTTTAAAACGTTAAATTCTTGTTAAGAGGTTTTTATCAATACATACCTGAGTGTGTAATAGAGACTACCGGAAATTGTTTGCGCCAGTGTAAGATTGCCTTCCACTTCGATCCGCCCAGCATTCCATATTTCATTCCAAGCTTGCACGTGACTTTTTAAGAGCTCCTCCGGTTTTTCCATTGCTGCTGCATGAGCTTCGCGTGCTTTTGTCACGAAATCTTTGGCATCTAAACTGGTGGCTATAGCCGTGATAAAAAATAACGTTTGAGTCTGCACAGAGGGCTTGATCAGCACACGAGGGGGGACATCCCTCCAGACTACCGCTACTCCCTCCCGTCGACTGTCTGGCTCCTCCGTGATCCTAATGTACCCTGACATGGTATTGATCTTAGGGTCATTTTGAGATTTGCGCGGAAAATCATCCCTATGGAACTCTATATCAGCGCTTGGCGGTCCAAAAACATTAGTCAGAAATAAGCTTACTGTGTCACGCATGTTGTTTTGTGAGGAAATCTCCGTGACGAGTAAATGCTTGTGAACTCGATGAGCGTAGATCCTTTGCTCCAAGGTGAAGTTTTGGACAACTAAGCGGTGATAAAACACGCCTTGTTCTACGTTCAGACTAAACAACTCCTCAGTCGCGTTGGAGGTCAGATTACTTCGCACGACAATCGCGGCAGTCGATGGAATCCTTGCCCTGTGACTCGGTGTTGTTGTACCTCGTCCGTTGAAGATCCCAGACACATAAACGGTATCGCTGTAAACTGTAGTAGCTAAGTAGCCGTTTCCAACACTCGGGTTCAATCGGGGATCCCAGGAAAGACCAGAGGATTCGAAGTTTGTTGCATTTGGCGTAGCAATGACGGTATGACAAAAGCAAACCAAGTAAAGAGTAAAGGCCAAAAACCCAGGCGCCATTTAGCCTGTCAGTGGATCTGCAGTTCCTTCAGCCGTAATGCAGGTCTGTATAATTTGTTTTACTTCAGGGATAACATTAGACGAACGTCAGCATATGTTTCTCAGTAAGACAGCAGTTAACTATCCGATCTAACAGTTCCCTCAGTCTTGTTCAGAAACAGAAAGAGAGTTCAAGCAAATCACTACGGCTGGCGCTGCTACAGCTACCGGAAGTAAAATTGTCCAAAAACGAGTCATTGCGCATGTCATTTTGAATTTTAAATTTCATGTACAATGGTCAATTGTTGCGTGCATTTTACATTGTGCTAGAAATAGGCTTACATGTTTATTGGGAGCGAGTCTCTTTGTATGACATATACAACTCATTGTCATTTTTTTCAAGGCAAATTTACCATATGGTGCTACATTTTGATTTCTCTACTGGGATATATTTAACTTTTGTGTATGTACATGTACCTATATGTAATAATTTAATATAAAGGGATTTACAAAAATAAAATCTTCTGGGATCTTTCTTAATGAAATTCTGAAGGAGGGTTAGGTTTGTAACTGTAGTTTTCTCTTTCATATTAACTCTGGCTGAATTTGTCCGATTGTTAAAAAATCTTACGGCCGTGCGTCAAGTCACTATCAAAAACTCTCAAAGTAAACGTATGACACATCAGTTGATGACGTGACAAAAAGGTTTAATGCAATTAGGCGTAGGAAATCTGGCAGTGGGCGGGAGAAATATATCGCGCTAATTCTTTCCGTTTTGGTTTCACAGTTACTCTGTTAGATAAGCAGAGCCGTTCTGCTGGCTCACTGCAGAATAACGGGTCGCGTACCAGAAATAATCTTTGCGCGCCTAAGCTATCTCTTCACCACCCCCCCCCCCCTCTCCTCCTAGATCCTAATGCCTAGGCCACAGTTGTTAAATTGGAGAGACGAGAATGATGGGGACTGGGGGAGAGGAGGCAAGGAAAGGGATTAATAGATTGCAAAAGAACCGAGAAATAAATTTCTGCCCTGCAGTGTAAGGCAATGGAGGCCCTATTTAAGCAATTTGTGGAAAGGCGTATCATCGCCTCGTAGCCGGCAAAGAACGCCCTAAAAGACTAAATTATAACGGCCTGTGGGACAGCCCGGTTTAGCGAGCAGGGCGCGGAGTACTAAGTACGAGCGTGCTTGACAATAAGACTCACTAAATGCCACGTTTTTAGAACACTACACCACGTTTGAAATAAAACAAGATTAGAACGTTCTTACCATAATCGTCCTCAGTTGAGTTCTGGATGAAAATATAGTTATGCAAAATTGCAAGATAAAAGTCAGACTGAAGCCTTTATTTTCAGAAAAAGGATCTGACCTTTGCATTTGATAAAATCAAATAATAAGGATACGGCTCATTTGGTGACGGGAAATATTCGGCGCCGCGCGCCTCCAAATCTTCGCTATTTGCTATTTTTAGTGAAGGGTTTATCTTGTTGTACGAAGAGAAGTGTATTTTTAACACAGAAGGCTGGCTGCATCATAGCTCGCGTTTGCAGACAGATCTAGACCTATTGTTTTACTGTCGCCAGCGGTAAGCGATCAGTCTTCGTTCCCAGGCTAGATATAGTAAATCTACACCAGAATTATATTAATCTGATTACAATACAAAAAACTAAAATAGTTTACGCTCGATATTCCTCACAGTGTGTACGGAATTTTCTGAAAATAGGTAAGTGACATGTACACGTGCTTTGAAACCGCTTCGATCCATTCCGCTCACTATGTTCGTGGAAATGACATTTACAATCCAGAGTTAGTAAAAGGTAAAGTTTGATTTCTGTTGATAGCATGAGACGATATGAGCAATCTGCTAATATACGACACCAGGAGTAATGGGCTCCTGACGACACATAGGGCTCGACTCCCGGACAAGTCACGTGACCAATGACGCAAAAGCGCTTGCTATTTTCATCAAAATCGCAATTTCCTACTTCAACTTTGACCGGTTATATTGCTGATGAAGTTCATTTATTTTCAGTCAGACAAAATGTTTCATTAACGCTCGATATTCAAGATATATATTTGGCAACGCGAATTTCAAGCACAAGTTTTAAATTCCGCTGTGATTATCGTTGTCTTTAAAACACGCTTATTCATTAACTATTGAATTATTTTTGGAGCCGAGGTGTTTTTGAACACGCTTCAGAGCTAATTGCAATAAATTTTAAAAGTAGAATGTTGTCGCGAACAGTTAAACAAAATTTGCTTTCCACATATCAGAATGAATTCCTCAAATTCTACAAACTTAGTAAACCGGATGTCTACTTTGAATGTATTGCCCAGTTTATTTACACCCCAGTCATACCACGTCGAGACCTTTCAGTTTAGAATGTAGTTTGACACCACTGTCCTTAATATATCGCAGAAAAGCTGACTTTTGCTCAAGCGACTTGTCGTTCTGACTTTCAAAGATCTTTGATCTTTATTGTTTTCTCTACAAACAATCTTTGCTGTAACTACGGTTTTCATAAAGCCAAGATTAGCAGCAATTGGCCGGTTGTGGCGGGCGTTCGGCAAATGTCAACAATCAAGAGCGTTATTAGAGTTCCTACTTTCCATAAATATACTCGCAGGCCCGTGACGCAGACATGCAGATTTTGTCGTATAGATTATTTATTTTCCTCGTAGAAAAACAAACAAGCTTATAAATGTTCCTTCGGTATGGATTCGAACGACAGGTCAGTGTAATGTTGAATTCGAAAACATCGCAATGGCTTTCTTTTGTCCCTCCCAGCTGATGTTAAAAAAGAGAGGTAATACTGGTTTTGTTTTGCCATTAAACTTGCCACTTGTTTCGCATAACACAAGTCTTTCTTTGAAAGTTGTAGTTCGTATTCTGCTGTCATTGTGGCGTAATTCAGTATTCGCGATGTTTTCAACAACTGTTTACGCTTTTTTTTTGTCTTGGTTAGTGCAACAAAGCAGGAAGCCGTATCCCCCAGATGTTTACAGACCTGCGACTAGTTTAGAACAGAATGGGACTGTCCCTTTGGAAGCAACGAAATCTGCTTTGAAAAACGGCTCGAATACGAGCCACAGGCAAGAGAAACGAAATGTCAGAATCATCGAGTCTGGATTTCAACATGAAACTCTCATCGAGCGGAAAATTCGAGCGGCAACTTTAGCAAAACCTGCAAATATCCGAGTAAAAGTTATGAAAAGTTACGACCCGGTCGATGCAGAAGAACTTAAGGTACGAAAAGGACACTACGTGAAAATACTGTACCAACAAAATGACTGGGCTTACGTTGTCGATTCGTCGGGAAGCGAGGGATTTATCCCGCTGTGTTACTGCTCTACGACAAACGTTTCCACCGACTCGAAGTCTAGCACCTCGGGTTACGAAGATAGCTTCGAGGACAGCGAGGACGGTGTCGGGGAAAGGACAGCAGTGGCCGTGTTTAGCGAAACAATAACGAGTCATGATAGTCACAATTCACAATCGATGACTTACTTTCCAAAGCGAGCTTACGGACCGCAATTAACTGTTTTATACGACTATACAGCTCATGATGAAAATGATTTGAGCGTTTGTCGTGGTGAATTTGTAATGCTGCTGAACGATCAAGACCAAGATTGGCTTTGGGTTTCCACGGAAGATGGCGAAGAAGGCTTTGTACCGAGGTCTTTTGTGGTTTCTCACGTGTGCGAAGGTAAATAATTTGCTTCTCAGTTAAGTCTCGTGTATGAGTATTCTTTTAGTTTTTTATTGAAGTGTTGGAGAAACAGACAAAATAGTGAGCTCTAAAACGTAAGAGTATTTCAAAACCATACATTTGAGGACCTCCGCAAAGTATTTGTTGTAGGCCCTCCAAAGGAAAAATCGTGCTAGACTACAGGGAGAGTCGAGAGCCTAGACGCATTACTGTCGGAGAATGATCATTATTGCTAAAGAAAAAGGATTTAAAGCACAGGGACTACAAGCATGTTACTGCGCGCCTCTAGTCGTCTTCAAAAGTATAATTCTACATTTCAGCACGCGGGTACACAAGCTGTTTTTTCATAAGGACTCTCGATATGTCGCAATCTCGGTTGAAATTATGTCTGGATCAGTTGAATTACACGTTACCAGGCTATTGACCTACAGCCAGTATAACTAGCTTACCTTTCTTACTTTGAGAGCTATTTTTAACGAGCTTGTTAGTTCTATAAGCAAAGTATGTGTATATTTTGGGCTTAAGCAGAAATGTAGAACATATGTGGCATTCTACTCTTATCAGAATAAACATTTTCGTCGGGATATTCGATTATGACAGCACTTAGCTGATAAACCCAAAATTGGTATTTCGGCAATCAGTTTTGCTGTCTACACCTTGTTGAAAATATCCCTGGATTGGTATGGTTTTGATAACCTCAACCTCTTAATGTTTCCACATAATTCAACTCACATTATAACACGATCAAAATCTTCGTCTTATGTTTCGTCGATTTACTTAAGAAAACCACAAGCTCTCTCTACTCAGTATCGCTAGTCACTTAAACAAAGGAAGGAATATTGCTGAGTTAGTTTTTCTTTAGCTAGCATAGCATTTTCTTTAGGTAGACCTACAAGCAGTTTCTCAGAAAACTTATTAAAAGTTTTTTTATGATAGAAAAACAGAAGAAAATTTTTACATTAGTCATAGAAGAAGACAGAGGGTCAAATACGGTCGACATTAAAGGAATTGCAAACTTGTTAAAAGGGTTTTCGTCAGAATTATAGTTCAGGACATTTTTATTCTTCAACACCATCTTATGCGTGGAGTAAAGCAAGTATTTCGTACAGGAATGCCTTGTTCATTTTAAGGAAACAATGAGAAAACCACAGCAAGCATGGCTTAGCTTCATGCGATATACATGATAATACTAGATGTTACATTTGTGAGCGAAGTGCTGGTATTACGTCAACAACTGCACGATATTGATCAAACACTTTTGCCGATTTGATTAAATCGATGATGTTTTGATCGATTTTGTTAAGGACCTGCCTACTTTTATTGGCCGAGTCATTACTTGAAATGGAGTAAGCTATTGATTGAGTCCATGACTAATGAAAGCGTCAGGGTGATACAACTTATTCCAGTGTACGATTGCTAAGTATAAAGCTATCTGTACGCGCAGCAAACCCTCAGTTGGACTCGCATTCACTTAAAAAAAAATTACTTGGAAAGCTCAAAGAACGTTTAACACAAAGTTTCTATGTTGGAGAGAAAAAAAAACAAGGGCTACATAGCTAACAAAGAATCAGGCAGAAGTTTCCCTTCAAAATTTGAAGGAGATGGGTGGGAAAGCTTATGACCAGTGTAGCTTGTAAGCAGATCTTAACCTCGAGATAATTATCAGGCATTGCAAGTGAAGTGAGATTTGAAATGCAGGTGGATTGAAATCCGAAATTTAGTATCACTTTTTTTCTTATTGAAAACTTTTCCCTGTTTGAACACACAGCTTGCATGCAGCGATTGTCCTCACCGAACGCAGCGTCACTGAGCTCGCCAGATTTGAATTCCCCTGACGTCACGCCGACAAGTTCATGCTCAACTGGAAAAAGATCGAAATCATCGTACACGGACGTGACATCATCAGCGTCCAGTGAAAAGACTTACACGCTCAAAGGAACGCGGTTAATAGTGCTTCATAATTTCCAAGGAAAAGCGTTTGATGATTTGCCTGTAAGACCTGGAGAGTACGTGTACGCAAATCTCAAAGACCAAATTGTTCCTGGTTTTATCTGGGCGTATTCACCGAACAGCAAGAAATCTGGCTTCATTCCTGAGGAACATGTTAAAGAACCAGTGGTAACAGATATATAAAGGATAGCTATATGCTGTCACTCCTCACAGTGCAACACGCCGCTGATGTATTGAGTCATGTTTGTCACATGACGTTGACAAAAATGTATTTAAAAAGAGCTAAGAGACCCCAACAGCCCGTTAAAGCAGCGAAACCTTACAAGAAGTATGCGACAAGCCTGTAATGATACTGAGTCTCCCTGCTGGTTAATGGGGATCATATGTATGCTATCGTAGGATAACTGGTACCTTTTTCAGACGGAACTTCCGTTGGAAGTCGGTGATTTTCGGAAGAGGTTGCTAAGGAAAACAACAACATGGAACTCCAATTTTCAGAATGCGAGTGCTATTTCAATCGGGATCCACTCGTTTTCGTTGACCATTGCCAAACAATGTACATTATGACCCGATTGTTAGATAGACATTAACGCGAAACTCCCCTTTATTGTTAGCTAGAACGTCAAATCTGGATTTAGATGAGTCAAAGGGACGCCGCTATTTAATGTTTTCGTACGGAATTAGCTACATAAATGTTATGCTAGATCCGAGACTTAGGGAGGTGGTTCAACCAACCATGATTTATCAACGAACTATCGTCGTTGAGAACTCCAGGATCTTTGCCTAGCACACTTAAGTAACAAACGTCTTTGTTAGATAACAAACAACCAATCCAAGCTATAAACTTGACGTGTTCATTTTAAGAACGGCGTTTTGTCGCGGGAGGGGTTAAGGATATCCTTGGACACTAGCTGTTAACAACCCCTCTGACGAGCCCCCCCACTCCCCTAACAGATTCCGCAGTAGGCCGGAATCCTTGCGAGTGTTGTAAAAGACCCCTCTCTTCCCTGCGTGGGATTTCGCCATTCTTTAAATGTCATAGATGGAAATGCTTTATTTAAGGACATAATATTTGTATGATTTTCTATCATTTTTATGATAGCGAAAAGTCCCTTTTTAATATAATTGAATTCACAGCGAATCTCTGTGAAGAATTATATAAAAACAAATTGGTTGTAAAAGGAAGTTACACCACTATGAAATGGACGTCTTTGAGTGTTAGATCATAATATATTAAACTCATCTGGCATGCACTGAAGAGCAAAACCGGCAACGTGGTGAAATTTGGCAAAGCTCTCAAAGGAGGACTAAGTAAAGTTTAAAATCGTGAATTGAGCCCGCAGTCCCAGTGCCAACTTTAACAAACGTAAACTACTTCATATAAAGCTTTACATTCAATATGGCGCACAGAACGAGTCGAGTCGAAGTCGGTCGTATTTAGTTGGTGTCCTAAACAGGTAAGATATTTTTTATAACCCTGGTATTGAATAAGCTTATTTAGAGAGTTGAAAATAAGGAGAGGACGAGAGCGCATCATTTCTTAAATAAAAACAAATTGTTTGAAACTCTACAAAACTGAGCCAACGATTGTAACTAAATTTCATATTAATTTCAAGCAAAATGCTGATGTGAGGGGAGAATTCATTACGACTGCTTTATAAAAAAAAGAAACTGATCAAATTATATAATATAATTTATTTTATTTTGATACAAAAAATAAAATATATCTACAAATTTATATAATTTTTTTTTCTTTCTTGCGCGAATAAAAATGCTGATAGAGTATTAGTTTTGAATGTAAAATATACAATTGGCAGAAAACAGATAGCAAGGGAAATTGACCAGGAAAATAATTTTGGGAACTGATCAGAAAAAAACAAACGCAAAGACAGGAAAAAAAGGAAATAATAATTTTGGTTCACACTAATGGCTTTTGTTGTTTCTATGAGCTTTTGTTTTAAACAGAATGCATATCAGTAAGCAAGATGTGGGAAGTAATGCGTACACATGTTATAGGAATGCATAGATCTGGACAAGGTTTAGTTTCATTCTGGCAATGTCCCAAAATTTGAGGCAAAAATATTGCAGTAACTAACAGGTTTATTATCTCGGATTGGAAGATAATTTTTAAAATATTTGGTTTTCTGAGGCCTAAGGTAGACAGAAAAACTGGATGAAGTTTATAGTTGACAGTTAATGAAAATTTTAAGAGTTTGCTGGGAGTGCGAATTTTTTTTAACTTATAGCTGAGATCCGAGATGTGAGATCTCTGATCTGAATCTGCAAAATTTACTGATAGCTGAGATATATGATGAAATTGTAACTGATAGCTAAGATTCCAGTATTCCCATTCAGACACCTTCAGGTACGAAGCCAAGTCTTTAGGGTATTTTAAAAATTGTTGAAAATGGATAAATTGAGTTTAAAGTTTGAATACATTTTTTTTACAATATATATTATGAAAACTGTACACCAACCACTTTGGACTGGGCAGCAGTTTTTGTAAGCTTTCACATGAATGGCTTGATGCCCTTTGAGAGGATAAAAGGAAAAACGACAGAAACAATGTCCCTTGCCCTATATGAAAAAAATGAACAATTCTTATGTTCTTTTGTACAAAATATAGCTAATAATTGGCGCAGTTTGTACCCAATATTTTGGCATGATATAGCTATTTTAAAACATCAAAATTTTGCATCTAATACATAAAGCTCTGGTGTCAATAACACGAGTAAAATCCCAAAAGCCCCTGTGAAATACTGTGATATAGCCTCTTCTGCTTACTTCATGCAGGGATTTATATCTTTAGATATTGAGGTTTCTAACACCGTACGTTTTTTACAAGACCCAAATATGATTTTACGGTTTGCTATGTCTGTGATGCCTTGGTGGCCAAATGAAAAGATCGATAAATTGCCGGGCGAATATATTTTTGGAAAGTCTTACTTCTTTTGCGTATTAGAAATTAAGGTCCTCTCTACATCTTATGTTCGATTTTTTGACCTTTTTGCTTCAATCTTCTGAAATCGATATCATGGAATCTAAACAAAATTACATTTGAGCTTACTTGTGATTTGCAATATGGCCATATCTTGAATTTTTTATAACAAATATTTGTGAAGTCAGTATTTACGCGTTCAACCTGATATTGATTGTAAATCTTTATCGAAAAATAAATCGAAAATCTGAGGACAGATGTAAACAAAAAACAAACGGAAACAAATGAAATTGCTTTGTGGGAAAGAATGAGCGAACGAGCAAGGTGGCTTCTATTGTAAAATAGTGGAATATAAATCTATTATTTATAGTTATTATTTAAAAAAATTATACGTATTTTTCTAAAGTCACGTGTTCTTTTGGCGCCATACCAGGCCTTCTTCTCTCCTTTTTGCAAATGGGGCACTGATTCGGGGGACGTTCCGTCGAGGAGTTCCGATGAAGAGGGCACGTGTCCACCAGGGACAAAATGGGACTGCAATAAGAGCTCCTGGAACAAACACTGCGGTCGGTCTCCGAGCTACGGCTGGAGTCTGTAGAAGGTGCAGAGGGCCCCTTTGGGGCTGGGGATACGTCACGTCTGGTTTGCGGTCCTTCTGGATAACGTTTTACTGCTGGGGAACTGTTGGACCGTTGTCGGTCCCGTGAGGGACCTCGTTGACCTTGGCGTCCTCTTCCCTCTCCTGTCCAAGGGGGCATTGGTGCTAGCGATCCTTTAGACAGTTTAATGTCCCTCGGGACTGGATCGTAGGACCTGCGACGAGGCTCTTGAGCCTCTCTACCATTCGTCGCATTTAATTCATTTGTTTCCTCTGCGATGACTCTTTCCTGGATGGGCTGAAATTGTTGTCCAAGTGGTTTATTCAAAGAGCTTTTTCTTGGGAATGGCTCGGTATTGAGTTCAGAATTTGAAGTATCAGCTACGAATTTCTCTCCCGTAATGGACTTCCTTCCTCGCAGTTGCTGGCAAGCCCGCCTCAGAAGATCGTTCTCCTTTTTCAAGCTGACAATCTCTTCCCGCAGTTTCTCCATATCTTCTATGAGCTGGAGATTTTCATCTTCCAATCGTCTGTATTCCACTCCCATTTGCTGCATTTTGCCGGAAGAATCTTTAAGATTTTCCGTCTCTTTCAGGACGCTGTCTAAACGACTTGACAGAAGTTCCGTCTTGGTCTTCATGGCTTGATCTTTTTCAAGCAACTGTTCAGCGAGTTGTTCTTTAAGAGATGCTTGGTTTTGTTTCTCCTTCTCAAGGTGTTTTATCTTGGTCGCCATCTCGTGTAGTTCCTCCACGAGACCTTTCTTCTCTTGGCCCATGGTTTCGAGCTCCTTGTACAGTTCTCGCACATCTGTCTCTAGAGTCTTATTCATCTCTTCAAGTCTATTGTTTTCTGAGAACAAATTCTTCAGTTTGTCATCCAACTCTTTTTGACTGCCCTTGTCAAGAAGACTTTTATCTAGTTCAGCCTTTTGCTGCTTGTTGATCGCATCGATGCGTTCTTTATCATACTCCAGTGAACGGACTTGAGACACAAAGTTTTCTTTGTCTTTCTCCAATGCACGGACATCATTCTCAAGTTTTCGTTGAAGTGCATCAAGACCTTCGACTCTCTCCTTTAAGGAGATTGCCTCGTGTTCTTTCGCCTCAAGCTTTGTCAGAAGTTCTTGGTTTTTCTTGTCCATTTTCAGTTTAAACGAATGAGCGTCATCTACAAGCTTGTCTTTCTCGCCATCCAACTCTTTACAGTTTTCTTCTAAATTGTGGACTTTGGCCTTCAAGTCATTGTGCTCCTTTTCCAAGACTCTCAAGTTGTACTTAGTTCCTTGGAGTTCAGAATCTAGCGCTCTATTTTTGCTCTCGGTGGCTTCTTTGGCACTCAATAACTCACTGATACGATAATTAGCGTTTTCCAACTCTTTAGAGATCTTCGCAAAATTGTCCTTGTTCATTTTTTCGAGTTCTTTATTCAGCTCCTTTACGTTTTTCCTCAACTTTTCATTTTCTGCGGACAAGCGGTCTTTCTCCTTTTTCAATTCCTTGATCTTGTCAGACTCTTTCACCACTTTTCCGTCTTTCTCTTTCGTATCCAGAAGTGATCGCTTCAATTCCGCATTTGCCTGTCTCAGAGAATTCTTCTCTGCTCGTTCATCGTATGAAAGGGTTCGCAGCTTCTCTACTTCGTATCGAACTTCGGAAACCTCGTTCTCGACAGCGGTTCTCTCCCTTAGAGCAAACTCCAATTTTCCTTGGAGCTCGCTGACCACTGATTGCAGGGATTCGTTTTTCGTGGCTGATTCTTTTAAGCACTGCTTCAAGGCGGTAATCTCAGCGTGTGATTTGCTCTTCTCACGTAAGTAATCAAGTAGATTCCCTTCACCCTTAGATCTCTCTTTGTCCAGGCATTCCTCTAGACCTCTGATATTTCTGCGCAGCTCTTCAAGACAATCTTTCAAGAGTTCGACGTCTTCTAAATCCCTTGCTGTTAGATCACTCTGCGTTTTCAGCTCTCGAGTGCTCGTTCGAGTCTTGCAGCTTCCAACACTCGCTGAGCGGCCTTTCTGATGTTTTCCACTGAAGTCAACGAGACGCTTAAATCTTTCAACTTCGACCAGCGACTCGTTCAGGATTTGCTTCAAAAGAATCTGTGCGCTTTCCGAGCGTTTGAGTTTTCTCGCCAGCCTGTCGCGCTCTTTGCAAACTTCGTCCAACTGCCTAATAAGATCTTTGTTCTCCTCCATAGACTTTTCTATAAAACTCCGAGCTCGCTCGCTGGACCTCTCCGCGCTGTCTTTTTCAGACTCGATTCGACGGCTCTGTTGGATGTCGTTCTTGGCTCGGCTCAACAGGTCTGCTGTTTTGGACACAGCCTCAAGCATATCTGACTCTGCTTTTCGCAGAGTTCCCTTCAGCTCTACCACTGTAATGTAAGATGACCTGTTCTTTTCCATGGCTAGGATAGACGAGAGCTCGCTGCGCATTTTGGTGTACTCCTTTTCCATGTCCTCAATAGTGGATTGAAATCGCTTTCGTTCTTGCTCGTGAAGACGTTCCTTCTGTTTCAAAGCTCGTATCGCATCGGACAGCTCGAGCTGTAAATCAAAGACTTGATCACGTGCTTTTCTTAACTCGGCTCTCAATTCCCGCTCGTGGGACTCCAGCAGGGCTATTTCGTTTCTGGCATTTTCAAGCGCGGAAGCTTGTTTTTCGAGTTGGCCTGTTTCTATTTTCGGCGGAGTCTGGCTCAACTCAGAAACTTTAGATGACACGAAGGTTACATTCTCCGCGCCACTCTCCAATGCCTCAGTAGCGGACGTCTTCCGCACCTTTTCTTCGTTAATCATCACATTTTGGTGTCTTTGTCGATCTTTCACTTCCTCTAACTCTTTCTTAAGTTTATTTTCTTTCTCTTTGGAAATGCTTAGCGCTTCTTGAAGTCGGTTGTTTGCTCGCCTGAGGCTCTCCAATCGCTCCTCGTCCTCGCATCTTTCTTTCAGCGTCTTGCGGAACTCTTCTCGAGCCGTCGTCAAGCTTGCTTCTTTTTCCTTGAATTCCTGCTCCTGTTCAAACTTCGCTCGTTTGTAATCGACTATTGTTTCCTCGAGCAATCCGATTTTCTTGTCTTTCTCAGCTAGTTCGTTTTGCAGTTTGAGAATTTGATCGTTCTCTGACGTTTCTGTCGTGATCTCGCCGTCCGTGGTGTCTTTTTGTTCGTGCTTGACTCGTTTCTGTTCGGCAATTTCTTCTTCAAGAGTTGTAATCTTTAGATCCTTCTCGCTCAGTTCATCTTGTAATTCCTCGAGAGTATCTTGCATTTTTCGCTCTCGCTCCTGTCTGGTTCGTTTGTAACTGCCGATTATTTTTTCCAGAGCTGAAATCGCGCTGTTCTTTTCATCCAACTCATTCTGTAATTGATCAAGCTTTTGCTGAAGTTCTTTCTGTGACGTGTCCGCTGCTGCCTCTTTTACTTCTTGTTCTTTTTCAGATTTAAATCGCTTGTACTCAGTAATTTCTTCTTCAAGAGATGCAATTGTTTTAGTTTTCTGGTCCAATTCCTGCTGTACTTTATCGATTTCGTCATAGAGCTCCTTCTCTGCTGCTGCGGATTTAATCTCGGACTCTTCTTTCGCCGATGTCACGTCATCCACTGCCAAACGTAACGTCGAGTTTTCATTCTTTCTCTCAGCCAACTCAGTGATTATCTCCTGATTTTCAAGGCTGAGTTGGTCCAGTTTGTATTCAAGTTCCTTCATTCTTTCCTTGTTTTTCGCTAACTTCTCTTCGACGCGTTCTTCGACTTCCATGTCGAGTTCTTTGGATAGGCGTTTTACTTCTTGGGCACTCTTCTCTAGCGCATCCTCCAACTTTTTCCCTTCCTCCAAGGCTGCACCGTACTCTCTTTCCTTGGCTTTGATTTCTTCGCGTAGAACATTCTTATCTTTTAAAAGAACCTCTAGCTTTCTCGACAGCTCTTCTTTACCATCAACCAGAGA